>OUMV01000002.1_pt1 | contig 3061 bp, 5 predicted proteins | sample 1691081 | NCBI WGS metagenome assembly OUMV01 (sample SAMEA3914869, study PRJEB12502) | metagenome | biome: forest; material: soil | place: USA | collected 2012-03-12 | depth 0.1 m | reverse complement strand
GGCCCATATCGCGCTTCAGGGCGTCAAGTCCGCGGCCCGCGGCACCAATCAAAAGCTGCTTGAGATCGCCTAAGCCGCGTTCGTTAGGGGCGTTGTTCAACGGCGTAGGTCAGGTGTTGCCACGCATCCAGAAATGACTTTGCCGGTTCTTCCCGCCTCTCGTTTACCTGCCGCGTAAATCAAGCTATCCTTGCCCTGGTGGGGATTACCAGGGGGCATTATGAAGCACACACTGACAACGCTTTGTCTGGGGCTTGCGCTCGTCTTAGCACCGCCTGCGAGTGCCGCTTTGTCGCACAGGCCGACGGCCACTGGCGTCGATGTTACGGCACGGTACATGACCAGGGATTTCTCCCCTCTGTTGATTCCGCGCACGCCGATCCTGGGTTTTGCCGGTGCAAACTACCAAAGGCTCCACGTCGTCTTCCTGTCGATCTCGCCGGATCCCACGGTTGCCGGCCAATATATCGTCACGGGTTTCACTCTGTACAAAGGCCGCCAGACGCCGTTCACGGGCACGTTGACGACGCAAAAGATCGACCGCCTGAAGGCGTGGCACACCGGCACCGACGATGAAATGAAGGGGCGTGTTCGCGATGAAGGCGCGCTCTTCGCGACATATAGCTTCCGTGAAGCAGACGGTGCAAAGCTAATAGGGACAATGGAACTTGATTGGTACGTCGATACGCATGGCCGCCTGGTCTACGACGATATCGATGGCGCTTCCGATGGCTACTGCAACAATCAATATACCGGGACCTGGACATTACCCTCGGGCACGGTCACGGCCAATTTTGGCGAATATCGGATTCCTCAATCGGGCGATCTCGACAACGGTGCGGCCGAGTTCCACGCAGCCGCGAAATACGCAGCCTATGGATGGCCGCCTGAACCAACGAACTGAAGGCGTCCTGGGGCTTTGCCGCCGCCAGGTTCAAGGGGCCAGCGTTGTCGTTGTCCTGATCGAATGGCGGCGGTCTTATCGATCGGCGCGGTCCATTGGAGAATATCAGGATCAGGGCGGGCAGAGCCTTCATCTGTATGAAATCGGCCATCCCCGTCATTTGTCTCGGAGGCTCATGCCCGGAACAGTAGGAGGCGCGTAATGAAATCACTGGGGATGGGCATGGTCCTCGTAAGTACGTCCGGCATCCTGTCTGGATGTGCATCCACAGCCTCGGCCCCCGGGGTTTCCGGCGACAGCCGTCCTGAGGTGGAGGCAAGGATTGTTCTGGATTACATTAAGACCACCAAGCATATGCCGGACGGCAATTTTCGCATTTCCAGCTATGGACCGGACAAGGATGGCAACACCAATTACGCCGTGTATTGCAAGTCCAGTCACGAACCACCCCCGGAGGTGCTGGGTGGCGACGGGTGTTCGATAATATTGGTCGTCGATTTCAAGGGCCGTCGTGTGGAAAACGAGTATCCTGTGGAGTAGGCTGACGTGAATTGACCTGGGGGGGGGCGGGTAGATGAAAAAAGCGTATCTGCTGGTTTTGGTTGCCATTGTCGCGATTGCGCTGGGGCTCGCCAGCACGGTCAGGAACAGGCTTGAGGGGCGGTACCGTTATGTCGCCCGCGACCGCACGGCCGCCACACTGGTCATCACCAGGTCGAAATATACCGTATGCTATAAGGAGTGTCGTAGCGGGCCCTACAGAATATTCGACGGTATGATCCAATTCCAGGGCGCGGCGATGCTCACGTTCGGGCAAAAAATCGGTGCAGCCCTGGATCCGGATATCGACGGCCGGATAACGGCGGTCCGGCTTAATATCTATCACAGCTTGACCGGCGTAACGATTGTCCAGGAGGACAACGGCACTGGCCAGTTCGACTATTTCACAAAAGACTTGCCTGAATTCAAGTGATTGCCGGTCGGGTCTCGCTTAATCAAATCCGTCGGGTGGGAAAATGGGCAAGTATATATCGCCAGTCTTGCCCTTGCTTGTTGGGGTTGCCGAATGGGCGCTGCAGCTTTTTCTCCAGGCGGCGATATTCGCGGTCGTCTCGTTCTATATGTCCGACGCCATGCACGCTGCAGGCCTTGCAAATGCCTTCGAAGCCATAGGCCTGAATTTCAAAATCGTTCTGATATTCTATCTGGTGAGCCTGTACGGGTTCACGTCATTGGCTCTTCAGATTGATATAAAAAACAAAAGCTTATGGGTAAATTTATGCGCCCGGACCATTCTGTTTTTAATTCACGAGGCTTTTATATTCGCTATAGGTAGAACAGACTGGAGTGAAAAGGCGAAGGTCGCGGCTGAATCCCTGCCCACCGTTATCTGCGCCATATTGATTTCCAGGCTTGTATTTTCGCCGATATACAAGCGCATAAAAAGATCGGCCTGAGATAGCGCTGTCCTAAATCACAGGCACTCGATCGCGGCCACCAGAAAACCGGTCAGCAGGCCGACAGCCGCCCAGACCGCCAGCCGTGAAGAGCCCGGCTCGGGGCGAACGAGAACGGCCGCCTTCCAGGCGTGGCGGTTGAGTTTTCCAAAGGCGACGCGGTTCATTTTCGGACTCGGCTTGCGTTAAGACTTTCTTAAGCAAAGACGGTGCCAAACCGCGACCAGCGGTTGAAATTCAATTGTCCGACAAAATTTGATTGCCCCGGCACAACGCGGCGCGATATCAAGGCGCAAAAAGGGGAAGCGTCATGAAGATAGGTCGTCTGTCATTGGTGGGCCTGGCCCTGGCCGCCCTATGTGCCGCGCCGTTGGCCGCTCAGCCGCTGTCGAGCGCCACCTGGACGCCGGACAATGGCAATGGCACCTTTACCAACCCGCTGTTTTACGACGAATTTTCCGATCCCGACATCATCCGCGTCGGTGACTGGTTTTACCTGACCGGCACCACCATGCACGCCATGCCGGGTCTGCCGATCCTGCGTTCGAAGGATCTGGTCAACTGGGAATTCGTCGCCTATGCGCTCGACAAGCTGGATCTCGGGCCGGCCTATCGCCTGGAGGACGGCAAGAATATCTACGGCCAGGGCATCTGGGCGCCGTCTTTCCGCTATCACAACGGCAAGTTCTATATCTTTTCG
>OUMV01000009.1_pt1 | contig 3102 bp, 4 predicted proteins | sample 1691081 | NCBI WGS metagenome assembly OUMV01 (sample SAMEA3914869, study PRJEB12502) | metagenome | biome: forest; material: soil | place: USA | collected 2012-03-12 | depth 0.1 m | reverse complement strand
GGGGGGCGTGATGACGTCCCATCTTACCAGCCACCCCAATCCGTCAACGGCTTCGCCGTTCCCCTCGAAGGCGGCGCAAGGGCGCCTTGTCTCGGTGACAGATCGAGGCCCCGGCTGAAAGACGGGAACGGTCATTCACGCACTCATGGAGATACCTTATGCGTAACCCTCAAAACGAAGTCTTGTCTTTTACCTTCCAATCCCGCGGCTATGCCTTCCGCATCGTCGGAAAAGGCACCGAGGGCCCAGATATGGACGATGTCCGTCGCCAGTTCATGGCGGAGGACGTCCAGGGATTGAACGTCACGCGGTTGAAGAAGATTCACCGCGATATGGCGTCATGCCAAGCGCTGCTTCCGAAGTCCGTTCTTACCTACGGACCTGAGCTCCGACTGGAACCGGTCCGGCACGCGGTTTGGCGCCGGCTGAACCGCGGCGTTACGCGGGTCAATCGCTTTTGCGAGCGGTTATTCGGCGGGGAGGGGCCGGCCTAACAGCCGCGCCTTGCTGTGCTCGGCGAGTCGAAGCCAGTGGTTGGCTGCACAGGCGCGAAGTTCGGGCCGTGGCCAACGCGGTAGAGGACTAGTGCCTCTGCCTATGAGTTTCGACCTTACGATTCCTGTGAGATGGGTTGATTAGAATGCATTGAGCTGTCGGGCTCGATTGGACTCGCTTGGATTAGGCATCGCTATTTTGGCAAGGGATACCGATCGAATTCGGTATCCGTATCAGTCAGCCAGACCTCGATCACCTCGTTGACGAGATCTGGCTTGCCGTCCAACCTATTCAAAACGAACTGGAATAGCATTTCCTGTTCAGGGCGACGGCTACCGTCTGGCAAATTTATGCAGACCAATCCGGCATGTAGATCGACATCGGCATATTGACCTTTCTTGCGGGGGGCGGTACGCGACCCTCGGAAATCGACTGCGTTCCGCGTTACGAACGTCCAGTCGTTTTCGAGGATAATTGGCTTCAAGTTCCAGTCCTTGGTCCCTGCCAGGTTTAGCCAACCGACATGACTGGACTCGCCATAGCCCGCGGCGTGGGCCTGCTTGACCAGGGCCGGGGTCAGGCCTCGTCGATCAGGAACTTCATCGAGAGCGATCAGGTCGCGGATAGACGTGATGTTCGATTGAGACGAGATCGGGGAAACGTTCGGCAATCGATTTCGGGCGACCTTGCCGAGGGTTCGCCTCGACGAAGGCGATAGCCAGTTGAACCGCGCGGGCATCGATCGAGGGGTAGTCTTCCAAGATCTCCTCCAGCGGCGCGCCGGCGGCGATCGCCCCGGCCACGTAATAGACAGGGACCCTCGTTCCCTTGACGACAGGTTCACCGCCCAGGATCTCGGGATCACTGACAATGGCTTGTCGCGCAGCATCGAGCAGACGAAGCCGTTCGATCGCTGGCTTGGCGAAGTTGGAGAAATCCACCCCGACACCGTCTTCCCATACGATCCAACCCTCGGCTGGGACCTTTGTGTCCGCTGTAATGTGCCAGGGACTGGTTGCTTGAGCGGCCTTGGAGATCGTGCGCTTACGTGACTCTCGGGTCAGGTGCGCGGCCGTGCCTTCGAAAAATGAGATATAGACGCAGGCATCCGCCGAGATACGGCGTCCCTTCTTCCGAGAGATCAAGCTTTCCGGCAGGATGCGCTCGTCGACCATACGATTGACGATGCGCAGCGGGACTGCGGATACCATGGCCGCCTCTGCCGCTGTCAACATTTCAGTTGCTGCAATCATTTGTCACCCAATAATCTTCCGAGCATTTGGAAGATATAAGATCATCGTCTGATTTCAATGGCCTCGTCGCCGGGCATAGGTGTTACTTTCTCAGCTTTTTGCGCAGTCATCGTCCCGATGTCGCTGAGCGTCGACAGCCTATCCGGCGTTCACAGCAGGAACTTAAGCCCAATGAAGACGGCACCGAATCCTAGATCAAACGCCGACGCGCTCCAATACCGCGGCGGGTAGTTGTCTTCGCACCGGACCTCTTTGGGTTCGAATCGCCGATTTGACCGGCTGGTTTCACACTTTCCGATGCTCCCCTAACTGCGTGGCTTCGAAGGTCGCGTAACGTCCACTTTCTCAACAATATAAATATATCGATCTATCAAGATAACCATTTTGTTTCCACAAAATACCTATAGTGTTACGGTCGCCGTATCGGTCCATTCCGGAGGCGGCCTATGAAAATACTCACCCTCTCGAACCAGAAAGGGGGCGTCGGCAAGAGCGCCGTCTCCACCCAGCTTGCCCACTATCTACATCGGTCGGGGTTGAAGGTCATCGTGGTCGACCTTGACCACCAGCAAAACACCTCGCGACCTCTGCGTGCGCACGCCAGCGTCGCCACGGCCGACTTTACTTCCAGCGCCATTTTCGAGGACGTCGCCTACCGGCCTTTGCCTGCGGGCGATTTCGTACTGGTGGCAGGCGATGACCGCCTCTCTATGCTGGAACGCCAGTGTGAGGCACATAACCTCTTCGCCGGTCGGTTCCGGTCGTCCCTGAAGACTTGGGACCGGTTCGACGTTGCCATCATCGATACCAATCCCAATCCCGACATACGCTACGCATCGGCCCTGATCAGCAGCGACTTCGTGCTGGCGCCGATCCAGTTGAACCAGGAGGCCATCTCCGCCGTCGGCGGTCTGCTCGGTCACCCACGTTACGGCATCACCAAGATCGCCGCGACGCTGAATCCGGGTCTCCGCTTCCTGGGGATCTTGCCCAACATCGTCGAACCGACCCCCTTTCAGCGCGGCAACCTCGAACGCATCGCCGAGAAATACGGTTCGCGCCTGCTCTCGCGGCGCATCGAAGGGCGGTCAATCTTCGGCTATATCCCCAAACGAAGCGCGATCGCCGAGGCCCAGGCCGCCGGCGTCTTTTTGCCTGACCTGCAAAAAACCGCAGCACGTGAGGCCTGGCGCGAGGTGAAACCGGTCTTTGACATGATCCTCGAAGCCATGGACCTCGTCCCCGCGGTGGAGGCCGACGCATGACCGGGATCGATCTTACCGTGCTGGACGCCCTGGAAGACTTTGGCGCTAGCCGGGCCGGTACGCCCTTAATGCTTGACCTGGCCCGCGTC
>OUMV01000022.1_pt1 | contig 3325 bp, 5 predicted proteins | sample 1691081 | NCBI WGS metagenome assembly OUMV01 (sample SAMEA3914869, study PRJEB12502) | metagenome | biome: forest; material: soil | place: USA | collected 2012-03-12 | depth 0.1 m | reverse complement strand
CTTGCGGTTGGACTTGGGCGGAATGTTTGCCCAAGCGCCGCGTTCGAACACAGCCGATCTCAGCCAGTCAGCATCGTAAGCCTTGTCCGCTAAGAGAGTTTCACCGCTTTTGATTTCCGCCAGGAGTTCGTCTGCCGCGTAAGCGTCCGCTGACGACCACCTTTCGCGGCGTGGCCCAGATCGAATAACGATCGGGCCGTGGACGTCGCCTATAGTGTCCACGAGCGAGGCTTAATGGACACGATCTCAGCGCACGGCTTGCCGGCGGAACGTCGGCGCAAATCCTATTCCGAAGAGGACAAGCGTCGGATCGTGGTCGAGAGCTACGAACCCGGCGCATCGGTGTCGGTCGTTGCGCGACGGTACGACGTTAACGCCAACCTGGTGTTCACCTGGCGGCGGCAGATGCGCGACCTGGCGCCGGCCACGGCGCCATTGGAGTTGATCCCGATCGAGATGATCGGTGCGGCACCATCGACACCGACGCCGACCGAGGTGGCTCCGCGTAGCATGATCGAGATCGTTCTGGTGGGCGGTGTTCGGGTGCGTGTGGACACGGGCGTCAATGAGCCTGCCTTGAAGCGAGTGCTGTCGGCCCTGAAGGCCGTCGCATGATCGCGCCAGGATCTGGCGTCCGAGTTTACCTGGCCACGCAGCCATGTGACATGCGCAAAGGCATGGACGGCCTGGCTGCCCAGGTGCAAAACGTGTTGGCCGCCAATCCGTTCTCGGGGGCCCTATTCGTGTTCCGCGGGCGGCGGGGCGACATCCTGAAAATCCTGGCGTGGGACGGCAGTGGGCTGTGCCTCTTCGCCAAGAGACTGGAACAGGGCAAGTTCGTTTGGCCGCCGATCGTCGAGGGTCGACTTCGGCTGACGCCGGCTCAGCTCGCCTTGCTCATTGAAGGGATCGACTGGCGGCGGACGGTAGCGCCGGAGCCGGCTAGGCAGCCTGAAGCGGTATAATAAGCCGCTGATTCCAATAATTTATTCTCGCGGCAAAGCTAGGGTTTTGCTATAAGCTGGCATGTCTCTCGCCACAGCCGATCTGCCCTCGGACCCGGATGCCTTACGCGCGTTCGCGGCTGCTTTGCAGGCCGAGCTTTATGCCAAGACGCTGCATATCGAGAAGCTGAAGGCGCAGTTGGCGACCTTGCGGCGCGCGCGGTTCGGTCAGTCGTCGGAAAAGCTGGACCATCAGATCGATCTGCTCGAACTGGTGATCGGCGACCTGGAAGAGGCCGAGGCTGCCAATGACGCGCGACAGGAAGCGGCTTCGCCGGCGACGGCGTCCTCTTCATCGCCGTCTTCGCGAGCCGGCAATCGCCGGCCGTTGCCCGATGATCTGCCGCGCGAGGTCGTCACCCATGCCGGCGCCTGCGTTTGCCCAGGCTGCGGATCGGAGCGCCTGCGCAAGATCGGCGACGACGAACGTGAGGTGCTGGAATATGTGCCCTCCCACTTCAAGGTCGTGGTGCATGTGCGACCCAAGCTCAGTTGTCGGGACTGCGAGGCCATTACCCAGCCGCCTATGCCGGATCTTCCGATCGAGCGTGGCCGGCCGGGCCCTGAACTGATCGCCCACGTCCTTGTCTCGAAATACTGCGATCATCTGCCCCTGAACCGCCAATGCGACATCTACGGCCGCCAGGGTGTGGAACTGGACCGGTCGACCTTGGCTGATTGGGTGGGGCGTGCAGCCTGGCTCTTGGGGCCGGTGGCGGAGCGGATCGGCGACTATGCCCGTGCCGGACCGGCCATCCATGCCGACGACACACCGATCCCGGTTCAGGACCCAGGCCGCGGGCGCACGAGAAGCGGCCGGCTGTGGGTCGTGGTGCGCGACGAACGCACCTGGGGCTCGTCCAATCCGCCGGCCGCTTATTATCGCTACTCTCCCGACCGCAAAGGCGAGCACGCCCAGGCCTTGCTAGCATCGGCGCACGGCTTCCTGCATGCCGATGCCTACGCCGGCTTCGACAAGTTGTACGAGCCTGATCCAAACACGGGATGCCCTCGGCTGCAGGCCGTGGCCTGTTGGGCGCATGCCCGGCGTGAACTGTTCGAGGAGCACGCCAGGACTAAATCGCCAACCACGCTTCAGGCCCTGGAGAAAATCGGCACGATCTTCGCGATCGAGCGTGAGATCAATGGCCTGGCGCCAGACATAAGACTTGCCGTGCGCCAGGAACGCAGCCTACCGCTGCTGGCCGACTTGAAAGCCTACCTGGAGGCCAGTCTGACCAGGATCAGCCGCAAGGGCGATCTCGCCAAGGCGATCAACTACAGCCTCAATCGCTGGGAAGCGCTCTGCCGCTTCGCCGGCGACGGGCGGCTGGAAATGACCAATAATGCTGCCGAGCGCGCTATCCGTCCGCTGACGCTGGGACGGCGTAACTGGACCTTCCTTGGTGCCGACTCCGGCGGCGAGCGAGCCGCAGTCCTTTACACGTTGATCCAAACTTGCAAGCTCAACGACGTCAATCCGCAAGCCTATCTCGCCGACCTTGTCGGTCGCGTCGGCACCCATCCCAACCGCCGCATTGACGACTTGCTGCCTTGGAACTGGCGCCCGCAAACAGACCCGGAGCAAACCGATGCCCACTGATTTATCCGACCACGAACAAGCACTGTTTAGCTCCTACGCCTTGGCTGCGGATCTCGCCGCTTCGGTCCGCCACCTTCGGCAGATGCAGGCCCCGAATAGCGAGGAGGCACTGAACATGGTCGTCAACACATTGATGACTGAGTTCTGGGACCAGGGGTTCTCCCAATCGGAAATCCGCACTGCGTTCATCGATGCTCTCAACGACATGAACCGCTACGCAGCGGGAGCCGAACGTCGTTAAACGGTTCGTCACAGCGGGCTGAAACGATCGCCGCTGTGGCCGTCACCGGACGCGTACCTTCCGAATTGGGGATGGGACTTTGGATTTGTTCTCCATGGTCACGACGGTGGGAACGCCGCAGACCGTTACGGCGCAAGAATTGCGGATCGAGACGATGTTCCCGACCGATGACCAAAGTGAAAAACGCTACCTAGACTTTATGGCTCAGGGCTAATCCGCACGACGCCACGTAAGGTAACGGTAGCGTCGTTCGCCAGCTGGTTGGCGAGAAGAAGTTGAACATCGTTGGAATATAGGCAAATCGATAAATTCACCTTAACATATTGTTTTTACAGGGTTAATTTCCAATAATAATGAGTAGCCGGAAAAAACTTCGATCCTTATGTCGCGGAAGTATTAGGTTTTTCAAAAAACCAATCGGTTTGCAAGCGCGACTAGACAGCGGAGGAGGGGGCCTTCGGTTGGACACTTTTTATG
>OUMV01000023.1_pt1 | contig 4200 bp, 2 predicted proteins | sample 1691081 | NCBI WGS metagenome assembly OUMV01 (sample SAMEA3914869, study PRJEB12502) | metagenome | biome: forest; material: soil | place: USA | collected 2012-03-12 | depth 0.1 m | reverse complement strand
GGAACTCCGGAGCGCAACACATGAACCAGGCCTATCCCAAAGCCTTCTTCAACCAAAAGGGACTGCTCGCCATGGCGTCAACCGTCCAGGCCTTCCAGCTTCACTTGTGAACTGCCGTATGCAGAACCGCACGTACGGTGGTGTGGAAGGGGGCCGGGAAACCGGCTCCCTATCCGATGCCCCGAATCTCGGCCTAAACTGCCGCAAAGCCGTGGCCAGGTGGATGTGCGTTAGCCTTAAAACCCGGCCGATCAGCTCGATAAGTGCGCTTTGCCTGAGTAGCGCGATCCTTCGCTTCAACCGGAGTAAGCCGCGTGCTAGCTTGTTCATCTCTTTAATCAAAAGATTTCTGACTTAAGGAACGAATGAGCCAGAAGCGGGCCCAAGACGCCGGAGGAAGTTATTATTTCGGTACCTTCGAACTCGATCCGAAGCGGCGCGAGCTGCTTCAGGATGGGCAGGCGCTGCATCTGCGCACTCGAGAATTCGACATCCTCCTTTTCCTTATCGAAAACGCCGGCCAATTCGTCACCAAGGATAAATTGATCGAGCGTGTCTGGCCGATGACCACGGTCAGCGAAAGCAATATTCGCGTCCAAATCGCCGCGCTGCGCCGCGTCCTTGGGGACGGCCGTGACGGTGTACGCTTTATCCTTAGCGCCGCCGGTCGCGGATACAGTTTCTGTTGCCCGCTCGGTCCCTCGCCACTAGGGGAGGCTCAGCCAAGGCCAATCCATTCCGTATTGAGTGACGTTCGCCACAACTTACCGATTCGGATTAAGGTGACCGTTGGCCGCGGCGAAGTCACGAACCGGATTATAAGCCATTTGCTGCACCATCGGCTGGTGACCATCGTCGGCCCGGGCGGCATCGGCAAGACAACCCTGGCTCTGACAATTGCCGAGCAACTTGTCGATGCCTATGACGACGGCGTGCGCTTCGTTGATCTCGCGGGGCTATCGGACCCCGACCTGGTCCCGTCTGCCATGGCCTCCACGGTCGGCCCCATGAAAACGGCCGATCCCGAAGAGGAGCTCATCAAGCTGCTGGAAGACAAGCAGATTCTCTTTGTCATCGACAATTGCGAGCACCTGGTCGGGGCAGTGGCGAGACTCGTCGAGCGTGTCTTGACGCGCGCACGCAATATTCATTTCCTTGCGACGAGTCGCGAGCCGTTGCGTATCGACGGCGAATGGTTGTCCCGCCTTGGCTCCTTGGATAGCCCCCCGAGCGGCGCCAATTTGTCTGTCGCTGAGGCTCTCGCTTATCCCGCCGTTAAACTGTTCGTGGAACGCGCCCGCCTGAGCGACAGCCATTTCGAACTGTCCGACTCGGATGCCGCCAAGGTTGCCGTTTTGTGCCGCCGGCTCGACGGCAATCCCCTGGCCATTGAATTGGCGGCCGCACGCGTCGGCCTTTTTGGTGTTCCCGGCTTAGTCGCACAATTGGAAGAAAGCTTTAGCCTGTTGACGCAAGGGCGTCGCACCGCTCTACCGCGACACCAGACTCTGCGGGCGACTCTCGATTGGAGCTATGACCTTCTTTCGTCGCATGAACAGGCCCTGCTGTACCAGCTCGCGATTTTCCGCGGTGAATTTACTCTGGCTATGGCCCGTGCCGTCGTGGGCTCGACAAGTGGTTTCGGTCACGAAATCATTGAAGACCTGGCAGAGTTAGCGGCTAAATCGCTCGTCAACGCCGACGTATCGCGGCATCCCGCCCATTACCGGATGCTGTTTATCACCCGCGACTATGCCCTGCAAAAGCTGAGAGAAAGTGGAAAACTGGCCGCGGTTTCGCGGCGTCATGCCCAAGCCTATGTCGATTTGCTGACGACAACAGTCGGGGCCGAGAAAGATTCGTACGCAGTGGCTTGGATCGAAGATATCCGCGCGGCCATCGACTGGGCCTTTTCCGGCGAAGGTGATCTGCTGCTGGGTATGCAGTTGACGCGATCTTCGAGCGATTTCGGGGCGAAACTTTCACTACTCCCGGAATACGCGCGCCGTATCGACAAGGCGCTTGGCCGCATCGCGGAGCTCGATCCACCTCAGCCCTATATCGAACTCAGGCTGCTGGTGGAGCGATGGCATATAGCCGCTCACATGCAGGGCAATAAGGACCTGCTGCAAGGGCTGGCCGACCGGGCTCAGGCCCTGGCCGATGGATTATTCGCCGAGACCGGCGACGCCACGGCCTTGGAAGACATCCTGGTGGTCAGGTTCAGTTTAGCGTTTGGCGCCGGCAATTATCCGGAGACCCTCAAGATTGCGCAGGAGGCCCGCAACATCCTTGGCCGCAACGACGAAGCGTCGGGCATCAAGGTAACGATTGAACGCTTCTCCGCACAAGCCCATTTCTTCAGTGGAGAGCACCTGAAATCTGTGGCCGATATTCACAAGGTGTTATCGCTACCGCTCGACCTAATAAAAAACCGGAAGATCATAGCGGGTGACCGGATCAATCCCGAGGTTACCGTCCGGATTTTCCTGGCACGAAATCAGTGGATACTGGGCGAGACGGAAAAAGCCAGCCAAACGGCCAACGAGGCCTTCATGATGTCGGAAACGAACGGCCTTACCAATTGCTATGTTTTGGGGATGGCGACCATCCCTGTCGCGCTTTGGCGTGGCGATCTCGCACTTGCCAGGGCGAATATCAAACTCATGCTTGATCTGGCTCAACGCCACGGCCTCGGCTACTGGGCCAGATGGGCGCTCAATTTCAGATCGATCGTGGCCGCGATGGGCACCGACTACGCGGAAGGTGATGAATTGGCGGAGCCATTTCACAAGCTCGATCTTGACGCTTTGCAATTGGACCAGGCCGGCACCTTCCACGATAGTCTGTGCGGACCGGCCGTGCTAAAGCGCGTCGAAGAGGGGCTGGTCGCCTGGAACGCGCCCGAAATCTGGCGTGTGCACGGCGAAGCCTTGTTGGCCGCCGGTATGGCCGCGCCTGATACGGCTGAGGCCCTGTTCGTGCGTTCCCTTGAAACCGCGCGCCAGCGTCAAGCCCTCTCCTGGCAATTGCGAACCGCCACCAGTTTGGCGCGACTTTGGGGATACCAGGGACGCGTCGCCGCGGCGCAGACGCTTCTGGACGAAACCTTGGCACAGTTCACGGAAGGATTCAGCGACGGTGATTTCATCGCCGGCGAGGCCCTTATGAAAGACTTGGAGCAACGCGCTGACGGAGATATGCCAAGTTAGCGAACGTCAGTTTTTTGGCAATATCGTCTATCGGGTTCGCACAGGGAAAGCTTATCATGTCGGAATTGAACGCCATCGAGGTCATTACCCTGTTCGTCGACGACATCGTCGCGGCCAAGGCCTTTTACCGCACGGTTTTCGAAGCCGAGACCGTTTACGAAGACGAGATGTCCCAGGTCCTGCAGTTCAACGGCCTCTGGGTCAACCTGCTGCAGGCGACGCAGGCGCCGCAACTGGTCGAACCCTTGCCGGTGGCACCATCAAAAGCCGGATCGCGCATGCTGCTGACCATTCGGGTCGCTGATGTCGACGCGGTGTGCGAACGCCTCCAGGCCAAGGGAATTACCCTGCTGAACGGCCCTGTCGACCGGCCGTGGGGGCGCCGCACGGCCGCCTTCGCCGATCCGTCGGGTCACGTCTGGGAAGTGGCGCACCTGCTGGTTTAAGCCGCCAGCCTCAGGCTTCCAGGAATTGCGGGCTGAGCCGCCAGGTATTGCGGCCGGCGCGCTTGGCTTCGTACAGGGCCAGGTCGGCGGCCTTGTAAAGCTGGTCCTCGGTTTCGCCGTCGGCTGGGAAGGTGGCGGCGCCGATACTGGGACTGGTCTTCAACTGATGCGCCTGGAAAGGCACGGGCGGCACGAAGGCTTCGACGACGCGCCGGCAGATCGTGGCGACGTCTATCGCGGTGCAATGACCGCCCAGTAGGATGACGAATTCGTCGCCGCCCAGCCGCGCCAGTGAATCGCTGTCGCGCAGCACCGAACGCAGGCGGATCGCCGCTTCCTTCAACAGGGCGTCTCCGGCGTCGTGGCCGTAAGTATCGTTGGTCTGCTTGAAGCCATCCAGGTCGATCAGCAATAGGGCAAAATCGCGGTTTTCGCGACGGGCGAGCGCCAGCCGCTTGCGCACGTCGTCGCCGAACATCCGCCGGTTGGGCAGGCCAGTCAGGGCGTCGCAATAGGCCAGTTCTTCCAGCTGCCGCTGGATT
>OUMV01000017.1_pt1 | contig 4915 bp, 5 predicted proteins | sample 1691081 | NCBI WGS metagenome assembly OUMV01 (sample SAMEA3914869, study PRJEB12502) | metagenome | biome: forest; material: soil | place: USA | collected 2012-03-12 | depth 0.1 m | reverse complement strand
GGACGGCACAAGCTCCCCGGGCGAGCCCGTAGCTTGGCGCAATTGTCCGGGCGCTTCCATGCCTCGCTTTGGAGCGACGCGAGCTGGTCTGTGGCGCGACGGCCGCCCGACGGTTACCGACGAAAGCCTTTGGGCCCCGTCAGACCGACCTCGATATATTTCGTTCACGACTGGCCACTTGGTCGTTTTCCCATCGCATCAGCATGCGTGGTTTTCTTGAAGAGAATTAGGTCGAGCCATTATTTGATTCCAACCTTAAGTCGATACCGAGCAGATTTATCATGGACTGCAGCTTATCGACCTGTTCGCGCGTGGCGCCGTCCTTGATCTGCATCACGATCTTTTTGCCGGCCAGGGTCTCAAGGTCGCGGCGCGGTACCAATTCGATGACGAAACCTGACGTGCCGTGATCATGGAAGGATGCAGCAAATTTACGGTCAGGCATTTGTGTTCTCCTTCGGCCACGTCGCCTGGAACCATCCATCGGCCGGCACAGCGAACTCGATGAAATCGGTTTGTATTTGAGAGGGTGCAATTTCGGTTCCGTCGCGTCCGTTGACCGTCAACCGCAATGCCTTGCCGGCCTCTTTGAGAAATCGTAAGCGCCCTTCAAAACCCGGGGGTCCTAGGAGTTGGATATCCGCTCCTCCGCCGCGGAACTCTGTCTTCATCGGGTATTCGGCGAAAAGCCGCAATGACGCATCGGGGCAATTCCGGAACGCGCGCGACGCGAGAACGAAGGCGGCCCCCGCGCCGTAGATTTCCTGGCCGACCTGGCCGGCCGGGCTGCCGTCGCCGTACACGTCTTCAAGCGGGAAGGAAAGTTCAGGATCAATGTGTCCGTTACGGACCTCCGTCGCTAAGGCGTCCTTGGGAAGGGTATCGGGGTAGAAGCTCCAAAGCACGTCCAGGCTATTGCGCCAATATTCTGAAAGCAGCAGCTGCACGGCCGGGTCGATCGTGCTGCCGCCTTCCTGCAGAAATTCGTCAAACGCCATAAAGCATTCGAACGCTTCGTATGCCGCCATATAGGGGCCGTCGTGCAGGCAGGTGACGCCGAAGAAGTTCGCGTAGTTTGCAGCGGACTTGATCTTTGAGTGCCACAGCTCGCAATTATGGAGGAAGCTTGCGACGAAGGTCAGGCTCTGATCGTAAAAGTGCGGCTCTTCAGTTAGCTTGTATAGCTTTAAACACGCGGTCGCGCCCCAGGCCGTTAGATTGGTCTGGTAGGCAAGCTCAAAGCGGTAGCCTTCGGCCGCCTTCAAGGCCTTTCGGGCTTCATCGACGTACCGCTCGTCTGCGGTCAACTGATGTGCCTGCAACATCACATAGGCATATATGCCGCCGACATCCGTCTGACCCAATCCCTCTCCGCGGTCCTGCTGGACAACGGAGAAGTCGCTCAAGTCGTAGATAATTGGCCATTTGTACTCGAAGTGCTGCGCTGCCTTAATGACGAATTCCAGTCCGTCGAAGAACAGGTCTTTCGCCCAGCCCTCGCCGTTGATCGCCAGGCGAGCCAGGTTCATAAGCGGGTGATAGAGGTACCAGGAATCGACCGCGTCCTTGTTCTTGTCGACGCCGACATTGGGCAAATAACGGCGCAGCGTGCCGAGTTTCTCATCAAAGAAATGCCGCATGCCCGCGGACAGTTCGCCGGCCAATGATGGCTCAATGCCATGGGCTTGCTCGTATTCCCAAAGCGTGGCCAAGACCGACATTTGAACCATACTGTCGGGGTATTCTGAGTCCGTATAGGGAAAGATAAAGCGACAACCGTAGTCCTGAAGCGTGGCCTTCGGCGAGGTTCGCAGGTCGGTGTGGGTTTTCTGCGCCCGCCAGGTCCAGTCACGCAGCTGCGTTGGCGGCCGATCCAAATGCCTATAAATCGCGGCGAGTTTTTCGATAAAGGTGCGGGCCGTGTCGAACTCGGTCTGAGCGCACAGAGGTGAGAAAGCTAGATAGGCGTCGGAGATGGTTACCTCCACGCCCGCCTTCAGGGGATTGGCCGGCGGTTGCTTCGCCAGTGGCGCGCTCGGCGGTTGATATCCCAGTTCCGGCCATTGGCCGCCGACCACGCCGTCGGGCGTTGTTTGCGTAGCGGCAAAGAAGTCGGCCAGCGCTGAAAAGTTCTGAAGGTAGAGGACGCTGCCGAAGTCTGGTTCCCTCAGGCAGAGATAGCAGTAACCGCCGTTCAATCCGCGCTGTGCGGCTTCGACGCTTCCGCTCGTACGCGCCGGATTGTCGTCCGCATCCAGGACATACAGGTCGCGCGGCCAGAAAGTCACAAGCAAATCGGTCGAGGGCGTCAGCGTTGTGGTCATGTGCATGACGTCGTCGCCCAGTAGGGCAAGCTTGACACTGTAGATGCCGGAATGGGTTTCGATCTTCCATTGCCCACCGCGCGCATCGACGGCCACGGGCGTCAACTGATAAGCCCCCATAATCGGAAACGTACGCAAGGCAACGCCACCTCTGCCTTGCCGTCGCACCACAAACCAAAAAGCGTCGCGCCCCTGATGGCTGGTTACGCTAAGATCACCCAGCGGCCATTCGTCACCATTGCTCCCTGCACCCGCCAGCTCGTGAGGAACATTGAGCGTTTCCGGTGTGAAACCCGGCGGCGGCTCTTGGCTGACCTGATGCGAAGCTTCTTTCTGATCGGGCGTTTTGGCCATAGCATTCCATCACGGCAAGTGGTTTTGCCCCTCTGTTTGAGCGACAGGTAGCGTTCGATTGGGAAGAGAATTGACCAGTTGTGGCAACTGAGATTCAAACATGGCGCAGTGCAGCATAAAGATCATATGTGGATTAGGAGCATGGCCTGGAAATAGCAAAGCCGCAGACGAAAGGATAACCCTCTCGTCCGCGGCAGCTTCAGACACATTGAGCTGGCGCGATACCCGCAGATTGACCGGCGTTGGACCGCCTGCTTCGCTATCCGGCAACACGTCTCCGCTTTTCAAACGAGTCATTTCCGCGGGAATAATGTCCGGGCGTCACCAGCCTTGCGGTTTAGCGACTGCCAGGCGCGTAGGAGCGCACGCGGGCATTGCCCAGCTCAGCGTCACGATTAGCCGGCGCAGGACCCGAGGTCACGGGAACGGATGTCGTGGTCGGCTGGTCGAAATCAGTCGCAGCCGACGCGTAGGCCGGGCGGTCTTCCGCAGGTATATCGTCCGCTGCGCGAGTCGGCGTAGGGTCTTCGTTTTTCCACGTCTGCTCGGCACCTTCGACGTCGGTGGGATTGTAGCGATCGAGAATCTCGACCGCGGCTTGGGCGTGCGCTTGCTCGGTATGCACTGTCAGTAGGCTTTGCCCGCGCTTTAAGCCTTCGCCGTAAAGTTCCGTATCCTTATGTCCGCCGAAGAAGGATTTGATGCGCGTCCAAATGTCGTCTTGGTGCTCATTTTCCGCTCTTTCCGCTGCTTCATCACCATTCCAGGCGACGCTGACCTCGTCGAAGCCGGCTTCGATGAGCGCCTGTTCGGCGCCGCGTGCGTCGTCCTGACTGGCAAACAGCGCGAGCACTTTGCGATCATGAGCGAGGGCGGCTTGGTCGTAAATTCCGTCGGTGTTGATTGAATTCTGGTCGTCCATTTGGCCCTCCATCGGGGGTTAAGACTGTTCAAAGGCACCACCAAGGAAAAGCGCTTGGGAGGTTCTGTTAGTGGGGCCGTTCGCCGCTTGCTATCGTTCGGCGGGGTTATTCGTTTGGCGCGCCGAGCGGCGAGTTATCCGCTGCTGAGGCGATCAATTTTTGTCGGACGTTGAGGGCGTATCGATGTTGTCGCCGTCACCCCTGGTGGCAGGATAGGCTTCCGGTCGCTTGTCCCACCCTTTTTTGATGTCCGTGTGGACCTTGGCATTTTGGTTGTCATCGCCTTTGGGCTGCAAGGGGTGCGATTGGGTCATGGCAGTGGTGTTTTCCGTGGACAATCTGGCGACCGCAAACGCGGTCGCCAGAGGTTTGCTATTATTGCGACGGTTCCTTCGCTTGGCTCTGCGCCAAGGCTTGTTTGTTGACCTCCGCCAACGCTACCTTGTTCAACTTGTCGTTGGCGCCCTTTTCTTCGGCCAGGGTATCCTTCAACAGCTGGACCGCCTCCGTGTAGCCGAGAGACTGGGCCATGGTGATGAGGCTGCCATAGGCGGCAATTTCGTAATGCTCGACCTTCTGGGCTCCGACAATCAGCATGGCGTCGCGCACCGGGCCCTGCTCGATCTCTTCGATCGTCTCACCACCCTCGGCAACAAGCCCTTCCATGGCGAGGCACTTGATGCGCTTCAGCTTGATGCCAAGCGCTTCGACGATTTGGTCGATACGCTCGATCTGCCCATGGGTCTCCTCATTGTGCGAGGTGAAACCCTCCGCCAAAGTGGCATTGGACGAAGCCTTGGCCAACTTGGGCAGAGCCTTGGTCAGTTGCTTTTCGGCGCTATAGATATCGGAAAGCTCGTGAACGAACGCTTCTTCGAGCGAGGTAATCTTGGGCATGATGTAGCTCCAGGCGTTGGAATTTGAGGGAGGGCCTGAGCGATATCAATTTGAGTATAAAAAGACGATGTGTTGCCAAACATTCAGGCCACAACTTACCGAAGTGAGCATAATGTGAGGGGCTTATCACAAAAAGAAAATGATCTATGCACTAGTATACATTGTGCGCGTTTTCCTTTGAATGCGATATCCAGACTGGCGATCTCTAATCTGAAGCAACCTCACGTAGTAAGCCATGAAGTGTCTTAATTTACCACATCATATCTTGACATCGAGGTCGGGTGATCAGGCGGTATTTTTATGATCGGGCTGATAGGTCATAAGCCATAGACCCCCCAAACAGCAGCCGTGACCGCGATGTGAAGACCGGTGACGGACGCCCCTGCCCTAGTCAGAGGACGATCGATGGCCACCAAG
>OUMV01000004.1_pt1 | contig 5179 bp, 4 predicted proteins | sample 1691081 | NCBI WGS metagenome assembly OUMV01 (sample SAMEA3914869, study PRJEB12502) | metagenome | biome: forest; material: soil | place: USA | collected 2012-03-12 | depth 0.1 m | reverse complement strand
GGATGCGATACAAATCGCCGTGCTCTATACCAATCCGTCGACCTCCTACCTCAACGAGATCCTGATCGGGGCCCTGACCCAGACGGGCCTTAGCGGCTGCCGGCTGACCATTTCCAAATGCGAAAGCCTGGATGAGGCGATCGAAACGGTCGAGGATCTGGCAGCGGCCGGGATCGACGGCGTCCTGCTGCCGGCGCCGCTGTCCAACTCCAACCGCGTGGCCCTGGCGCTGGACCGGGTGAACCTGCCCTCGGTCGGCATTGCCGCCGCCCAGCAGCCGCCCGGCCGGTCGATTATCGGTGTCGACGACCACGCCGCCGCCTTCGCCATGACCACCCGGCTGGTCGAATTGGGCCATAAGCGGATCGGCTTCATCAAGGGCCACCCGAACAACCGGGCCAGCGATTTTCGCACTGAGGGCTTTCTGGCCGCCATGAACTCGGCCGGCCTCGATGTCGATAGCGAACTGATCGTACAGGGTTATTTCGATTACCATTCCGGTTTCGACGCCGCCGCCGTCCTGCTCGGCCAACCCAACCGGCCGACGGCTATTTTCGCCTCCAATGACGACATGGCCGCCGGCGTCCTGGCCAATGCCCATAGTTTCGGCGTCCACGTCCCCGCCGAATTGACGGTGGTCGGCTTCGATGACACGACGACCGCCACCACCGTCTGGCCCGAACTGACGACGGTGCGGCAACCGACCGTCCAAATGGCGTCCCAAGCGGTCGACCTTCTGTTGCTTCAGATCCGGGCGAAACGGTCCGGCGCCAGCTTTGAAGCGCGCCGCGAACTTCGCGATTTCGAGATCATAGAACGGCAGACTTCGGCGCCAGCACCGAAGGCTTAAGGCAGCAGGGATTTGATTTATCAGTCGAATAAATAGCGTTCAATGCGTCATTATTGGCAACGAACATAATTCTCCATTTGATAACCTGCACCCTTAATCGGTAATAATCGGTAATATTACACCATGAAATGGTCGGCCACTTGCTTTATGGTCAGGCTGCAATGGCAATTCGCCGAACAGCCTGTTCAATTTCCCGTTTAACAACGGCGGGAATATTTAGCGTTGTCCACCGCCTGCCAGTCAGTCGCTGAATAATCTGAGTTTCATCTAAATCGTCCGCTCCGAGAAACTCGTTGATTGCAATTGCGCTAGTTCGCGATAGACCCAAGCCGATGAGCGTTAGAAGGGTTTTAGTGCCGACACCAAATTCTAAGTACAGCTCAAACTTGAGGTTCTCAGGAAATTTATGCAGTAAATCCATTTCCTGCATTCTAAATTTTAGTACATCGATGTATGCAGAAAGGTACTTTGGTACTTTAAATCGAGCTATCTCTTCCACTTCTTGCATCGTGTCACGTATCATTTTTGCTAAATCGGCTTCTTTCTTCTGTTTCGCAATCCGGTTCTTGATAATCTGGCCAAGGGAATAAGGACCAATAGATGCCCTTTGACCGAGACCTAAACGGAAACTGCAAGATAGCGCGGATAGATATTTCATAACGCGCAGCGCGATAACATTTGCGCGTTTTTTCGGCTCGCAATTCCGGCAAAACTGCTACTTTTGCGCACCTAGACGAGCAATTTATCAGGCAATCGCCTTTTAGGTGCAAAAAAAATCGGTGCTTTAACGCCAAAACTCCGGCGTCTTAACGCTAACGCACATAACTTGTGGGGGCCGGGGAAGGCACGCAGTCTAACATACTGAGCGAATTCAGGTTCGCCAAGTGCGCTCGTTCGGGAGGACCAGCCCGTTTGCGTTAAGCCGCCGAAAAACGCGCAGATTTAGCGTTAAAACACCCGAAAACGCGCAGGCACCTCGTAACCATCTGAATCCATTCGACAACCTGTTTGCGCAACAGGTGGTTTGCCGTGCGCGTCCGTTGCGGCTCTATGCGTGGCCTGCCTTTTGTGGAGCCCGCCATGCCCAACGCCCTGACCGCCGAGCGCATCACCGCCTACCGTTCGCTTCGCCTGCCGCCGCTTCTCGGCGCCGACGCCCGCCCTGGGTTGACCGATGCCCTGGTGCGTCTGGCCGATGCCCGAACACCGCTGCCGCTGAAGGCCGGGCGTGTTCTGTACTCTGAGCTGAGTCTGCTATCGGGCCTAGCCGTCAAACAGCTGCGCCCAGCGCACGGCGCTATCGTGCCGTTGCTGGCAGCGATGGCGAGAGCGCGGGCGCAACCCGCCAATGTGCCGCCGCCGCGACCGAGCCCACGGCCGAAAGCGAAGGCCGTTGCTGCGCCGGAAATCCCGGCCGCGGTGCTGCCGGGGCGGTTCGACCTGGCCCTGGCCAGGTTGCTGGCCCTGCATGGCGACAGCGCCTGGCGCGTCGCCTGGGCCCTGCGCGACCAGGGGCTGAGGATTTCCGGCGGCACCCTCAAGGCGTGGGCCGATGGGCATACTCGGCCGCGTGGGCGCAAGCACTGGCCGCATCTGCGCGCCATCGCGGTCCGTTATGGCCATCCGGAGAATGTTCTGATCGAGCGGCTGTCGGCCGTGCCGCCGGTGGCCGCGAATGTGCTGGCATCGGTACCGAAAGCCATGCATCAGGACCTGGCCTGGCACCTGCCGGCGGATTTCGATCTACGCTCCTCCGAGGCCCAGATTGAAATCCTCGATTGGATCAGGCAGACCTTTGGCGCCGGCGGCACCGACTACCGTCGCTACCTTATGGATCGTCGCCAAGAACCTTATGCCCTGCCCCTACGTGCCAACGACGGCGTCACGCCGCCGCGGCTGCTCGAGGAAATCGATGCGCTGCTGACGTTTAAGACAGCGGCCTTCGTGCCGATCGGCTGGCAGCGCACCGGCGTGTGGAACGCCGAAACGGCCGCTCAGAAACGCGTCCAACTCGGCCAGATGTTCGGCGCATTATCCGAGTTGGGGGTAAAGCCGCATGCCTTGTCTCTATCATTGCTGGTCCTGCCGCAGGTCTGGGATATCTGGCTGCGCTGGCGCGAGGCGCGTCGCGGCTTTTACGTAAATGGCGAAGCTGACCTGTTGCGCCTAGCCCAGGCCCTGGCGCGTCCGGGAACCGGCTGGCTGAGGCAGTCCCGCCACCTTGCGCAGCGCGTCAGGGTCATAAAGGGCGTTGTCGGTCGCGACCAGATCGTCGAGGTGCGTAATGACTGGGCCTCGGCCTGCGACCGGTTGCTGACCTATGCTCGCAGCCGTTCCCTCGATATTCGGCGGGTTGCCCGCGTGCATCGCGATCCGTTCGAGCCCCTTCTGCCCGTTCTGGAGGCGGAAAGCCCTATCGGTGAATACCGCAAGATATGCGAGGAGATCGAACGGCACATGCCCGATCCCAAAGCCCATCCCGTGGAAGCCGCCGAAGCCTTACGCTCGCTGCTGATGCTGCGGCTCGGTCTTCACCTCGGCTTGCGACAACGGAACTTACGCGAACTCCTTCTTTGCCCGAAAGGCCGACGGCCAACGCCGGAACGCAAACTGGAAGGTTTGCGCCGGGGTGAATTGCGCTGGACCGGTTCGGCTTGGGAAGTTTTGATCCCCGCCGCTGCATTCAAGAACGCCAGGTCATCCTTCTTCGAAGGCCGTCCGTTTCGCGTCGCACTCCCCGATATCGGCGGTCTGTACTCACTGATCAGTGGATGGATAAACAGACATCGGCCGGTTTTGGTCGGCCGCGCGACAGACCCTGGCACCGTATTCGTCGCGACCGCCCGCAGTCCAAACAGCGATCTTGCACTGGGCAAGGCTGCCTTCTACGACCTCTGGCGGCAAACCATCACGCGCTATGGGGTGTTCAATCCGTACACCGGGCGCGGCGCCATTGCCGGCTTGCTGCCGCACGGCCCCCACGGTGTTCGCGACATCCTGGCCACCCATATCCTGAAAGCTACAGGCTCCTACGAACACGCCGCCTATTCTATACAGGACACTGCCGACACCGTGGCCCGGCACTATGGTCGCTTCCTGCCAAAGGACAAGTCAGCACTCGCCGCCCTGATCGTCAACAAGGTTTGGCTCGAAGGCCATCCGGTTGAAATCGCGACGTCATAAATCCCGTTGGACATCTCTCATTTGAGAGACATACTGTCATAAAGAAGGAGTCGCCATATGGCACAGACATCCATGCTTCACGTCCGCGTGGACGACGAATTGAAAACCGTTGCCGCCGAAAAGCTGGCCAGCTTCGGTTTGACGATTTCCGACGCGGTTCGTATCCTGCTAACCCGCGTCGCCATGGACGGCGGTTTGCCGGCAGGCTTGACGACGTCACCCGAGGCCTATGACGCCTGGTTCCTCGCCAAGGTCCACGAAGCGCTTGAAAACGATCGTCAGGGTGTGGATCATCAGCGGGTCATGGACGAGCCGCAACAGATCATTGACCTGAAGCGCCGTTCTGGCGCTTGAATGGCGCCTGACACCGTACTTGCAAAGTCGATCGAAAGGTCAAAAATGTCCCCGATGCCCGAGGATGCGCTTCGCGAGAAACTCCGTAAGATTGAAGCGTTGTACGCAGGTGCGACAACGGCCGGCGAAAAATCGGCTGCGGGCGCCGCCGCCGAACGCATCCGGCGCCGGTTCGAGGATGTCAGCCAAAAGGAAAAGATGGAGGAGTTCAAGTTCTCCATTTCCGATCCGTGGTCCCGCCAGTTGTTTACCGCCCTGTGCCGCCGCTACGGGCTCAAGCCATTCCGCTACACGCGAATGCATCGCCAGACCGTCATCGTGCGCGCGCCTGCGAGCTTCATCAATATGACACTTTGGCCGGAATTTGAGGAGCTCAGCCAAGCCCTTACGTCTCATTTGAATGATATCACGCAGAGGATCATCCGCGAGGAAGTCCACGAGGCGACCCAAGAGGCCGAGGAGATTGGCGAGCCGCGTCAACTGACGTGACGGAAATCACTCCGGGCCAAGCGCTTCCTAATGTACATTTTGCAAGAGATCAAACATACATTTTGCATGATCCCTAATGTACATTTTGCAAGGCATGTAATATACGAATCGCCCACACCAGAGAGCCTTCATCACAGATGGACGACGATCTTCTCCCACGGCATATGACGCCGCTGCTGACCGAGGCTCTACAATCGGCCCGCGTCGTCAACGTCATTGGTCCACGCCAGGCCGGCAAGACCACACTCGTGCGGGAACTTTATGGACGTGGCCGCTTCGTAACGCTCGATCACGAGGCGACGC
>OUMV01000007.1_pt1 | contig 5370 bp, 4 predicted proteins | sample 1691081 | NCBI WGS metagenome assembly OUMV01 (sample SAMEA3914869, study PRJEB12502) | metagenome | biome: forest; material: soil | place: USA | collected 2012-03-12 | depth 0.1 m | reverse complement strand
GCCGTCCAGAACGTTCCGGAGATAGTGGCGCGAACCCGCCTGGCTGTCGGAATAGCCGTAGACGATCGAGCCGTCGGCCGCCTGCATGCGGTCGGTGCCAGCGTCGGTGACGTAACCGGTCTTGACGCTGTCGATACCGTACCTGACGTCCTGCTGGAACGAGGCGTCCATTTGGCTTTCATAACGTGCCATATTGCCGCCGGTCTCGGCGTGGCCGATTAGATGGACGCCCTTCTTCAGGCCGTAGGCCGAGATCGCCGCCATGTCGAAATCGGGATAAGGTTCGGTGAACGAGAAGTCGGCGCCAGACCCGTTCCATTCGCCGTCCCAGCCCTTGTTCCAGCCTTCGACCAGGACGCCCCGGAACCCGCTTTTCGCGGCAAAATCCATGTACTTCTCGACATTGGCCGTATTAGCGCCGTGCGTTGCGCCCGACGCCCAAGTCGAATGACCCAGGTGCATCTCCCACCAGACGCCGACGTATTTCGACGGCTTGACCCACGAAACATCGCCCAACTTGTTGGGCTCGTTGAGATTCAACTCGATGTTCGAATTATAGAGGTCGGCGGCGCTGGCCGTGATGATCATGGTCCGCCAGGGCGTCGCAAACGGCGCGTCGCGATCGACCGCCGGCCCGACCGAAGACGGCACCAACTGCGCGCGCAGGCGCTGCCCCTCCTCGCGGCGCAGCCACATCGAGGCGTAGTCCACCAGCGCCGCCTCATGGAAGGCGATGTAGACCCCCTTATCCGTCTTGACGGTCATCGGCGTATTGGCCTGGGCGACCTGATCAAGCGGCGTCTTTTGATAGAGATATTCAAGCTGGTCCCAGCCGCCGCCAATATTCCACCAGGCGGTCGCCGGATCGGCAACGTCGAACTCGGTCAGTTCATTGAGGATCTTGACGTTTTTCAGCTGCGGCTGATCCGGGAATTCATAGCGGAAGCCTATCCCATCGTCGAACAGGCGAAAAACAATCGTCATCTTACGATCGTCAAACGCTTTTTGCGCAACGTGAACACGTAGCTCGGTGTAGTGGTCGCGCACGAGGCGGCGCTCCCCCCAGGGCTGTTCCCAGGTATCGTCATGGCTTGAGAGATCTTGGCCATCGAGGCTGAAATGACCATCCAACTCGCGTGCGTTGGCCAAGATGAAGCCCAGGCGCGACGGGGCAATGACCGCGGCGCCCTTTCGGTCGACTTCATAGGACAACCGTCCCTCGCCGCTGACGAAGACTTTGACGCCAAGTATGTGGTCGGGAGAGTCGGCGGACGCAATCAGGTCGTCTGCCTGGGCCGCGGTCGCTAGTCCTAGCCCCAGGGCCGCACCTAGAGCCGCCCACACCATTCGCTTACGCAGCCCCAATCCCATATCGCTCCCTCGCTCAGTCCCGGCTCCCTGTGCGGGACGCCTTTTTATATGATGACCATAACATAACGAAGAACCTTCGGAAGCGAGAAAATCAGAAAAACACCATTAGCCCCTCAATGAATACATATTCATCCCACCGCGCCGCAGGTGGGCTGGCCCATTCGGCAATCCCTCGCATACGAACGGAAGCTCGCTCAACGGGCAGGTGAAGACCTAAAGCCTAATAGGTCGCGCGTGCTAGGGTGACCACCAGAGGGAAATTGCGGACGAAAATGTGTAGACTTTCGGCTCGGTTATTTTGTGTCCGCCGAGGGGTGAGCGTGAGGCTGTGACCAAAAAACGTGCATCCGATCGCGTCGAGGCGACGGGCGATATTACCGTTAGTCGACGGGATGCGGAGGATCTGCGGGATATTTTGCAGGTCTCGATTGAGGAACTTCAAAGCCTGGACCTTGGTCATTCGCTTCGCCCGCTGAACCACGAGGTCATCGCGCGCCTACGGGAACTTCAAATCACGCTCATGGGCGGATATCTTGATGCAAATCAGAGCCAACCTGACAAAACCTCTTAGGTGCCAGCGCTCTCACAGCCGGACATCTGAAGGCCTAGGACCATTTTCGGGCTAGCCCGCCACAGGATTCGCGCACAATCAGCTTCGTAGGAATACGCGTGATCTGGAAGGGTTCGTCTTCGATCAGGCCACTAAGCCCATCAACCAGTGCTCGTGCGGCAGCGGCTGTGTCTTGGTGCACGGAAGTCAGGGAGGGGGACAGGGAACTGCATACCCAGATATCGTCGAAACCGATGATCGACACGTCGCGCGGCACCTGCAGCCCTGCGCGGATAACTTGTTGCATGGCGCCCATCGCCAACAGATCGCTCGCACAGAAGATGGCGTCAAACCCAGCCCGGGCATCCATCATAGCCTCCACTCTGGCGGCAGCTTCTTCACGGCGCAGAAAACAATCGCCCACTAAGGAGGCATCAAATGCTATACCCGCCACCTCAAGGGCGCGACGGTAACCGTCAAAACGCTCTTTGAATTCCGGGTGGTCGGGTGAGGACTTGCCAAGATAGGCTATGCGCCGACGGCCGAGCCCAACGAGATGGCTGACCGCGTTGAAAGCGCCGCCCTCATTGTCCGAAGCGATGCACAGCTTGGCGCAATCGGGGCGGTCGACGCCCCACACCACCCACGGATCCCCGACCTCGTTCAGGTATTCGAACTTGTGGGTATAGACGTCATAGTCCTTGCAACCGAGAAAGATAACGCCGTCGGCCCGACGCGAAAAGCCATAGTCGGTGCCCCAGTCGTCGCTGGACTGCTGTAGCGATGTCAGAACCTCATAGCCTTGGCCACCGGCATATTTGAGGATTTGGCCGATGAGTGGCAGAAAGAAGGGGTTGATCGGGTTTTCCTCACGCTCCAGATCCTCCGAGATCAGCACGGCCAGCGTATGGATTTTCTTCGAACGCAGGCGACGCGCAGAAACTTCGCCCGAGGCAACGCCCAACAGGCCTCCGAGATCCAACGCAACCTTGTCTTTCGCTGCCTGCCGCTTCATGCGTATCCGTCCCCCGCAGAGCCCGCGTTTACCGCGTGTGCCACCTATGCGATTAAGCCACTTTTTTGGATTTACGTCAAAAGAGTCCCAACGTCGCTGTGGTCGCAGCCATCAACTGCGCGTGACACGGCCCTGGCCTATTCGCCGGCAACGGCCTCTTCACTCGCTTCAGCGGGCGCGGTGATTGCCAGGCCAAGCCGGGTCGTGATCGCATTGAAGGCCGCCATGCAGATCTGGCGGGATATGGCCGACGTCTTAACACCCCGCGCCATGATGACAGCCCCTGACAATTCGCTAAGCAGCGTCAAAGCCTCTGTGTGCGCGATTTCGGGCGTTCGTCCCAAGCGTTCGAAGGGTTTTGCTATTAAGGTCGCCAGGCGGGTCACGCCTTGCTCAAAGCGCCTGCGCGCCAACGGCTCCAAGCGCGCAACGTCCATGGCTATGGCAGGAACAGGGCAACCTTGACCGGGCTTATTCACATGGGCCGGCGACAGATAGTAGGTGATATAGCTGCTCAAGGCCTCTTCACCATCAAGGCCCCGCGTACGCAGCAGGAAGCGCTCGCAATTGCGGTCGAACATGACATCGATCGCGCGGGCAATCAGGTCATCCTTCGATTCGAAATGCGCATAGAATCCGCCATGGGTAAGACCTTGACGCTTCATCAGGGTCACAACGGAGAGACCGTGCGGCCCTTCCTCGCGCAGCATGATCGCCGCTTCAGTCAGAAGGCGAACTCGCGTTCGCTCCTTGTGTTCCGCATCGTACCGCATCGCTGAGCATGTCCCTGCCGGCTGGCGCCTTGCAGACGCCCAGCTCAAACATCTCTTTTTTCGTAGAAATCGTCAAGGGACGGCCGGCCACAGGGCCCGGGTTCGCAGCCACCCCCGTGACCGGACCCGGGCTGCCACCAAAAGAGGAATACTCGTTCAAACCCCCTCGCTGAACGCATCACATCCCATGGTGCGATCGCCGCGCAATTGACAGCGCTGGCAATCCGTAGCGTTTTGAAGCTACTGCATAAATTTCAGATCTGCAACATGGTCAAAGCGAATTCGTGCAAGTTTTTTCCGCAACGAATCCGCTCAACCTTTAGGCGATTTATTTGGCAAATATCGGCCGCTTACCCCATCGCCTTGGCGACTTCGGCGGCCTTCTTGACGTCTTGAGCACGGTCAAGTGGGCAAACAAGAACGCCTGACGGGGTTGAAATCACCATGACGTCCTGCAGACCGATCACGGCAACGGTCGGACCATCGTGATTTTGCACGAGGCAGTTTTGAGCGTCGATCAGGATGGTTTTGCCACGCGCGTGATTGCCGGCATCGTCCTTAGCACCGAGGCGCCATAGTTCGGCAAAGCCTCCGACATCGGCCCAACCGATTTCGCAGGGTATAACCGCGGAACGTTTGGTCTTTTCCATGACGGCATAGTCGACCGAGATCGAGGGGGCTTGAACGAAGGCATCTGCATCAAGGTTGACCGTAACACCGTCGCGGGCAGCCTTTTGCCAAGCATCCGCGGCGGCGGCCAGCACTTCCGGCGCGTAAAGGTTCAGCTCTTCCAGCATGACCTTAGGCGAGAATAGGAAGATGCCCGCATTCCAGTCATGGTTTCCGCCGTGAACATACTCGGTCGCCTTTTCGAGGTCGGGCTTCTCCAGGAAGCGCTTGATCTCGTAGATGCCACTGGTGAGCTCAGCGCCATGCTCGATGTAGCCGAAGCCGGTCTCGGGGTGCGTTGGGCGAATGCCAAAGGTAACAATTCGATCCTTGGCTGTTTCCACTGCGGCCGAAATGACGTCGCGGAAGGCATCGGGCTTGGTGATGACATGGTCGGCCGGAACCAGCAGCACCAAGGCGTCGGGGTCGCTATGCTGGCCGGCCAAAGCGGCCACCGCTGCTACGGCGGCGGTGTTGCGCGCCATTGGCTCAAGCACGATCGCCTGTGGGCGCAGGTCAAGCTGGCTCAATTGCGCGTCGGCCATTTCGAAGTGACCGCGGCCGCAGATAATGACGGAAGGGGCAAAAGGAGCGCCGGACAAACGTACCGCCGTTTCCTGGATCATCGTCTTTTCCGTCGCCAAGGCGTGGAATTGCTTGGGCGCGCTCTGAGTCGACAGAGGCCAAAGCCGGGTGCCAGCGCCGCCGGACATGATGACGGGGATGATCGTGGTGCTCATAGAAACCCTAGGGTGCGAGTGAAGGTTGGTCAATTTTCTGGTGCCTGTTCCCATCAGTAGTCGATAGGGCACGGGGGTCAATTTATAATCGCATCATGTGGTCCAACCGCTTACCTCAAGTCAACACGACAGTGCGAGCAAATTCGCCCTTGCCGCATGGGCTTTCGCGTGCGAACCACACTGCAAATTTATCCTGCGGGCGCGAGAAGCCCGTATCCCTACTGTTTATATTCTTACGGAGCACCGCACATG
>OUMV01000026.1_pt1 | contig 5564 bp, 7 predicted proteins | sample 1691081 | NCBI WGS metagenome assembly OUMV01 (sample SAMEA3914869, study PRJEB12502) | metagenome | biome: forest; material: soil | place: USA | collected 2012-03-12 | depth 0.1 m | reverse complement strand
GAGCCACAGGAGTTGCGGCACGCCCTACGAAAGTATGGGGCGCCTACACCATCGTTGCGGGCGGCTGAGCCCCTGTATAATGGCCTCATCGGGGCCGACTGTTAGACTATGCGCTCACTCGGCAGAGGAGCGGTCTCATGGCACTACCATTGAGCGGTATTAAGATCATCGACTTCACGGGCGTGCAGGCCGGCCCGGCCTGTACACAGTTGCTCGCCTGGTTCGGAGCCGATGTGCTCAAGGTGGAACGCCCTGGCACCGGAGACATCACGCGAAGCCAGCTTCGCGACATAAGCGATCTCGACGCCCTGTATTTCACGATGCTCAACAGCAACAAGCGATCGATCGAACTGAATACGAAGACCCCTGAAGGAAAGACCATCCTCGAACAGCTGATCAGGGACGCAGATGTTCTGGTCGAGAATTTCGCGCCTGGCGCTTTCGATCGCATGGGTTTCACCTGGGAACATCTTCAGACCCTGAACCCGCGTCTGATCTTCGGGTCTATCAAAGGCTTCAGCGAGCAATCTCCCTATGCAGCCTCAAGGTGTATGAAAACGTCGCCCAATGTGCCGGTGGCGCCGCGTCCACCACTGGCTTCTGGGACGGACCACCGACGGTGAGCGCCGCCGCTCTGGGCGACAGTAATTCCGGCATGCACCTCGCCATCGGCATTCTCACGGCGCTTGTCGGTCGTGAAAAGACGGGAAAGGGACAAAAGGTCTCCGTTTCGATGCAGGACGCCGTCCTCAACCTGTGCCGCGTCAAGCTGCGGGATCAGGAGCGCCTTGATCGGCTGGGTTATCTCGAAGAGTATCCCCAATACCCGAATGGCAAGTTCGGCGACGCCGTGCCGCGCGGCGGCAATGCCGGCGGCGGCGGACAGCCCGGGTGGGTGCTGAAGTGCAAAGGTTGGGAGACCGACCCCAATGCCTACATCTATTTCACGATCCAGGAACAGAATTGGCCCAACACTTGCGACGCGCTGAATAGACCGGAATGGAAAACAGACCCGGCCTATGCGACGGCCAAGGCCCGCCAAACCCACATCTTCGACATTTTCGGCGAAGTCGAGAAGCAACTGGCGGACCTTACAAAGTTTGAGGCCGTCGATAAGCTGAGCAAGTTCGGCATTCCCTGCGCGCCGGTGCTTTCCATGAAAGAGATCGCCACCGACCCATCCCTGCGCGCCAGTGGCACTGTGGTCGAGGTTCAGGAAGAAAAACGGGGCAACTATCTCACCGTCGGCAGCCCGATAAAGTTCTCCGATTTTACCCCTGAAATCATAGGCGCGCCTTTGCTCGGCGAGCACACGGATTTGGTTCTGGCTGGCCTGGGGTACTCGCCTGAACAAATCACCGCTTTGCGCAATGAGAAGGTGATCTAAGATGAGCACCGAAGCGCAATTCCCCACCTATACGGACGGCTTCCACCTGGTCGTCGATGCCCTGAAACTCAACGGGCTCGACACCATCTACGGCGTAGCTGGAATCCCCGTAACCGATCTGACCCGGCTCGCACAGGCCGAAGGTATCCGGTACATCGGCTTCCGCCACGAACAGTCCGCCGGCAATGCGGCGGCCATCTCGGGCTACCTCACCCAGAAACCCGGCATATGCCTCACGGTATCCGCCCCGGGGTTTCTGAACGGGATGGTTGCTCTGGCAAACGCCACGACCAATGGCTTCCCGATGATCCAGATCAGCGGTTCGAGTGACCGCGCGATCGTTGACCTTCAGCAAGGCGATTACGAGGAGCTAGACCAGATGACGGCCGCCAAGCCCTATGCCAAGGCGGCCTATCGCGTAAACCGGGTTGAAGACATCGGGACGGGTATCGCCAGGGCGATTAGGGCGGCCGTATCCGGGCGCCCAGGCGGAGTGTACCTGGACCTTCCGGCTGCGGTTCTGAACGCGACTATGCTCGCCGACGACGGCGCAGCGACCCTAGTGAAGGTTGTCGATCCGGCCCCATCGCAGTCGCCGGCCGTTGAGGCCGTTGACCGAGCGCTCGACTTGCTCGGCAAGGCGCAACGGCCGCTGATCATACTGGGCAAAGGGGCCGCTTACGCCCAGGCGGACGCGGCCATCCGTGCCTTCGTCGAAAAGTCAGGTGTACCCTTCTTGCCGATGTCGATGGCAAAGGGCCTTCTGCCAGATAACCATCCTCAATCGGCTGCGGCAGCGCGATCACTGGCCTTGGCGCAAGCCGATGTCGTCCTGCTGATCGGCGCGAGACTGAACTGGCTTCTCGGCCACGGTCGGTCGCCTCAGTGGTCGGAGGAAACCCGCTTCATCCAGCTTGATATCCTGCCGACAGAAATGGACAGCAATCGCCCGGTGGCGGCCCCGGTCGTTGGCGATATCGCTTCGTCGATCGGCCTCATGCTTGAGCGGCTACACCAAATCCCATCCATCGACGCCTGGCACGCGGAGCTTGCTCAGCACAAACAGGCCAATGTGGCGAAGATGGCGGCGCATTTGGCCGCCACACCCGATCCGATGGACTTCTATAGCGCTTTGGCGGCGATCAAGACAGTGCTGGCGGAGCACGAGGATATCTACCTCGTCAACGAAGGCGCCAACACCCTGGACATGTCTCGAAACGTGATCGACATGGCCCTGCCAAGACGCCGGCTGGACTCGGGCACCTGGGGCGTCATGGGCATAGGCATGGGTTACGCCATCGGCGCCGCCGTGGTCGGGGGAAAGCCTGTCGTTGCCATCGAGGGGGATAGCGCGTTCGGCTTCAGCGGTATGGAGATCGAGACCATTTGCCGCTACGCTCTTCCGATCACAATCATCATCTTCAATAATGGCGGCATCTATCGGGGAGACGACGTCAACCGTAGCGGCGGCAAGGACCCCGCCCCGACGGTTCTGATGCACTCGGCCCGGTATGACAAATTGATCGAAGCCTTTGGTGGACAGGGCTATTATGCCGCCACGCCTCATGCGCTCTCCAAAGCTCTAAAGGCCGCCTTGGAGGCTGGCCATCCAGCCATCATCGACTGCGCGATCGACCCCAATACCGGAACGGAGAGCGGCCACCTCGGTAATTTGAATCCGAAGGTGCTGGTTCCCGATGTGAAATAAAAACCTTCAGATGAGAGACTAGAAGGCTTGGATGATAGGAGGGCATGATTGCCCTCTATCCGAGGATTTCCGGGCGATCAATTTCCGGCCTCAAAGGAACTCCCGGGCGGCTTTCTCACGGGACGGAAAGTTAGCCCCAACACGTGGGAGCTTGTCATCGGCTATTACGCCCTCGCGGCCGACTTACTTTGTCATTCGGCTGAAGTACCAGACGCTATTCTGGGGCAAGGACGTAAATATAGGCCCACACTTCACCTTCAACGACCTTCGCCTTGACAGTCACGCGCCTGTATTCCTTACCTTCGAACTCATCTAGGCGTTGCCAGTGCTGCGCCAGCTCTTCTGATTCGAAAATCTGGACAGTGACGGGATCAGCGGCGTCGTCTAAAACGAGGCTAGGGAAGCCGATCGCGGCACCCCACCCACTTTCAACAGTCGCCCCCGTACCTCTCCTCGGATCCAGCGGCCATTCAGGTCACTTAGGTGGTGATGATTGGGCTGTCCCGGCGCCAACGATCCATAGGTCGCTAGACGGTTGCGCGCGCTTTCCGAAGGGTTATTTGCCATGGGTTACAAATCCGCGCGGGCCACGGTCCAGCACCTCTCTCACCCGGGCCGCCAATTCGTCGAGCGTGAACGGCTTGCCAATCAGTTCGACACGTCTGTCGATGATGCCGTTATGCACCACGGCGTCTCGCGTGTAACCCGTCATATAAAGTACTTTGAGCTCCGGACGCGTGGCGCTCGCTTGCTCCGCCAATCCGCGTCCGTTGATATCCGGCATGACGATGTCGGTGAAGAGGAGATCGATCTCGAGCGTCCAGCCGACATTGACAATCCGTCCAGGTTTACCCGTTCGGGTCATCCTGTCTCGCGACCTCGTCCTCGAACCCTACGGAGACTGACATGGCGAAACTCAAACTTGGTCCCATCCTCGACGACAAGCACGTCAAGATAACGCTGGACCTCCCCGCCGACGTTCACCGCGATCTGTCAGCCTACGGCGCTGCCCTTGGAAAAGAGACCGGCGAAGCGATCGGCGATCCGGTTCGTTTGGTGCCGGCGATGTTGGCCCGCTTCATGGCGTCGGACCGGGCCTTTACTAGGACAAGTCGATCGCAAGGAAGCTAATCGCCCGAAGGTGACGTCACCAAGCGCGGGTCGGGTGCCCATAGCGGGGGGACGGATGGGCGCCCTCTTCACCGCCGAATGTCAGGGGGACTCGGCGAATCGAATTTACCGCTTGCAATCTCTACGTGCAATGACAAGCATTGTTCGTCGCAGGAGATTTTTCCCCGTCGCGGACGTAACCATTATGGACACGCGCTTCCCCTTACCGCAGGGGCGTGGTGACGAATTGCGCCAGGGGGCGCCGGCCCCCGATCCACGCGACAAGGGAAAGACGCCCAAGCCACGCGACATATATGAAAAGCAACGGGGGCGACCTGGCATCCATCCGAAGACGCGGGATTTTCGATAGTTTAAGCAGCGATCGCCCGCTGTTGTCCTTGCCTTTTGGGTTTAGGCACAAGCTCCCGTAGCGCTATCAAACCCAAGACGGAAAGCGATCACGCCACAGCCACGGTGTGTTCCTCGCGGAACCGAAGCGTGATCAGACCTTCATCAAAAAGGCGCGGCCGGGTTGGCGGCACGGAAGCCGTCGGTCGTGATTTGCCCCTTTGGCGCGATGTAAAGATATTCGAACTTGCCGGTATAGGTCTTGCCCTTGGCATAATAGGAATTCACGTTCAGGCGAAGAGCCTTGCCGATGCACATCGGCTGCGAAAAGGCCACCCATTTTGCTCCAGACACCGTGCTCAGGAACTTTTGTTCCTCGCCGGTCGGCGTAGCGGCGTTGTTCGCCGACACTTCCACGAGTTGAACCTCAGCCGGCCGGGTAGAGTCGTAGGTCAGGCGATACTTGTGCTCACCGCAGTGCACATCGAGCGTCTGAGCCTGGCCATCAGGAAAGACGGCGACGTCGGTCCAACCCTTACCGGGATGGGCGTCCTGAGCGTTCGCTTGAGATAGGCAGAGTGCGCTTACAGCTAGGGCCGCGCCAAGTGACAGTTTGAGTGAGATGGTATTCATCGGAAACCTCCAATTGGAAATAACTTGCAGGATACCCATACCGGCGGCAGTACCGCAGAGATTGAACGAAACTGAGACTTTTAGGATCGGGCGACGCAAATGCGGTCAACCAGCAGCCCTTATCCACGAGGCCGCTGACCGGTAAGCCTCATAAATGCTTGCGCCACTGAAGGCTTAGGCCTAGGGTCACTATGTTACCGTGACCATGAAAAAATAGCGCGACCCGTTCAGTCGGAATGGGGCGCGAATACCCGGTGATAAGGGACGAGGCCTCACTTAGCGATTTAGTATTTCGGACACAAATCGGGCGGATCACTTGTGGAAACTCTCCGGGCAAAGACCAGCGCGAAATGTCGGTTTTGGAATTACGATGGCTAT
>OUMV01000027.1_pt1 | contig 5697 bp, 4 predicted proteins | sample 1691081 | NCBI WGS metagenome assembly OUMV01 (sample SAMEA3914869, study PRJEB12502) | metagenome | biome: forest; material: soil | place: USA | collected 2012-03-12 | depth 0.1 m | reverse complement strand
CTCGCCGTTTTCGATCAGGGCGATATTGACGGTGAATTCGCCATTCCGCGAAATGAATTCCTTGGTGCCGTCCAAGGGGTCAACCAGGAAGAAGCGCCCCCCAGTTTGCGGAATGCGGCCGGCGGCGGCCTCTTCTTCGGCGACCACGGGGATGTCGGGCGCGATGCGCGCAAGTCCACTAAGGATAATCCGCTCGGCGGCGCCGTCAGCCTCGGTGACCGGAGATTGGTCGGACTTGTCGGTGACGGTGAAGTCGGTGGCATAGATGCGCAGGATCTCGGCGCCGGCCTCTATCATGATCGGGTTAAAGTCCATGTCGCGATCTCCGTGTGAGGGCGGACCGATTACGGCCTTCGGCATAAGGAGGCAAGCCTCTTTGGTGCCCGTCTTGCCAATCGTAGTTTTCCGGGCAACTATCTGCCCGCGAATTGGGAGGGCTGTGTCGTGCGCAAGGCGTTACTGTGTCTGTTGTCCGCCGTCTTGGTGGCGTCACCGGCCTTGGCCAGGTCCAAGCCGGCCCATATTAAAGCCGCGCCGACTAAGGCCGCTTCGGTTGGAGACAACCTCGCGGCCCAGGCCCTGACCGGCGAGATGAGTATTGCCGACCTAGAGGCCGCCATGAAAAGGGGGAGCCTGACGTCTGAGGCGCTGACCCGGGCGTCACTGGCGCGCATCAAGGCGCTTGACGGCAGGTTGCACGCGGTTATCGCCATCAATCCCGACGCCATTGCGCAGGCACAGGCGGCCGATGCGGCGCGCAAGGCCGGCAAGGACCTGGGGCCCATGATGGGCATTCCGGTCGTGGTCAAGGACAATATCGAAACGCTCGACCCCATGGCGACGACCGCCGGCTCACTGGCACTGAAGGACAATGTCACCCATCGAGACGCCCCTTTAATCGCACGTTTGCGCGCCGGCGGCGCCATCATATTGGCGAAGACCAATCTTTCGGAATGGGCCAATATCCGCTCCAGCCACGCCATGAGCGGCTGGTCGGCCATGGGGGGGCTGGTCGCAAACCCTTACGAACTGGATCGTACGGCGTGCGGTTCGTCGAGCGGCACGGGCGCGGGCGTTGCCGCCGACTATGCGGTGATCGGCATTGGCACGGAAACCGACGGGTCTGTCACCTGTCCCTCGTCGATGCAGGGCCTTGCGGGCCTGAAACCAACCGTGGGTTTGGTGTCTCGAACTCATATTGTGCCTATAAGCCATTCACAGGACACGGCCGGACCGATGGGCCACTCGGTTGGCGACATCGCCGCCCTGCTGACGGTTATGGCCGGTTCCGATCCGGCCGATCCGGCGACCGCGCAAGCTGACGCCCACAAGGTTGATTATACGCAGAACCTGACCACGGATGCGTTAAAGGGCGTGCATATCGGCGTCTTGCGTGACGAGATCGGAAATGAACCGAAGACTGCCGCCGCTTTCGAGCAGGCGTTGCTTAAGCTGAAGGCTGCCGGTGCCGTCCTGGTCGACATAAAAGATTCCAGCGTCGCAAAGTTGGGTGACAACGAAGGCGTCATCCTGAACTACGAGCTTAAGGCCGACCTGAACACTTATCTCGCAACCACGCCTGCCACGGTGAAGACACGGACCCTGGCCGATGTTATCGCCTTCGACAGCGCCAATGCGCCGCAGGAAATGCCTTTCTTCAAGCAAGAGCTGTTCGACGAAGCACAAAAGACGACAGGTTTGAACGATCCCGCCTATGTCGCGGCCTCCGCCGCCAAGGCGGCCGCGGCAGCCCGCATTGACGGTTTGCTTAAGGATAATGGTGTGGCGTTGCTGGTGGCACCGACCTACGCGCCGGCCTGGCTGAGCGACGCCATCTACGGCGATATCTATAATGGTCCGTCGGCGACGCAATTGCCTGCGGTGGCAGGGTACCCCCACCTGACGGTGCCGATGGACATGATCCAAGGGCTGCCGGTGGGCATTAGTTTCATTGGAACAGCGTGGAGCGAAATGTCGTTGTTGAGGGCGGGTTATGTCTTTGAAGCCTCCGGGGAGCGGCGTCGGAGGCCGGCCTTGAAATAAACTCGTGCGAAAGAGCTTGAACCGGTTTTCCGGCCGCTGTACAGCCAGCATGAGTTCCTGCACTGGCGGGGGGAACAACGTTTATCGAGGGGAACCTGAGATCATGAAGACGGCTATTATCACCGGCATTGGGGGGCAGGATGGTGCTTATTTGGCTGAGCTGCTGCTGGAAAAGGGATACCGCGTTTACGGCACCTATCGCCGTACGAGCTCCGTGAATTTTTGGCGAATTGAAGAGCTTGGAATCGACAAGAATCCGAATCTGGAACTGGTCGAGCACGATCTTACCGACATGTCTTCTTCCATCCGCTTGATGCAACGGACGGGGGTGACGGAAATTTATAATCTCGCCGCTCAGAGCTTTGTCGGCGTGTCTTTTGATCAGCCGGTGACCACGGCGGAAATCACCGGCGTCGGTCCGGTGAATCTGCTCGAAGCCATTCGAATCGTAAACCCGGAAATCCGCTTCTATCAAGCATCGACGTCGGAGATGTTCGGTCTGGTTCAAGCCGTGCCGCAATCCGAAGCGACGCCCTTCTATCCGCGCAGCCCCTACGGTGTGGCGAAACTCTACGCTCACTGGATGACCGTCAATTACCGCGAAAGCTACGGCATCTTTGGTACCAGCGGGATCCTGTTCAACCATGAATCACCGCTGCGTGGGCGCGAGTTCGTCACGCGTAAAATCACCGACAGCTTTGCGAAGATTAAGCTGGGCCTGATGGATCAGCTGGAGCTGGGCAATCTTGACGCCAAGCGAGACTGGGGCTTTGCCAAGGAATACGTCGAAGGTATGTGGCGCATGCTGCAGGCAGACGAGCCTGATACCTTTGTGCTTGCAACCAATCGAACGGAAACGGTGCGTGACTTCGTGCTGCTTGCCGCCCGCGCTGCCGGTTTCGAGTTGGAATTCAAGGGACGCGAGGAAAATGAAATCGGCGTTGACGTAAACACCGGCAAGACGCTGGTTCGTGTCAACCCCCGCTTTTATCGCCCGGCGGAAGTCGATCTGTTGATCGGCGACGCCTCCAAGGCGCGGGACAAGCTCGGTTGGGTGCCGAAAACGACGCTTGAAGAGCTGTCGGCGATGATGGTTGAAGCGGACATCCGCCGCAACTCGGCCGGGGCTTCATTTTAGTCTGATTTTCCAAGCCTTCGTAAGCGGAGACAAGCCGTGTCAAACCGAGTCCTTATCACAGGCGCGACCGGTTTCGCCGGGCAGTATTTGACTGCCAATTTGGCGGAGGCTGGGTATAGCATTGCCGGATTCACGGCGCATGATACGGCTCACACAGGTGGTGGGGTCGACCAGCTTCTCACGGTCGATTTGCGGGATCTGCATGCAACTCAGGAAGCGGTTCGCGCGATTTCACCGAACCGCGTGGTGCATCTTGCCGCGATCTCGTTCGTCGGACATGAAAATATTGGCGAAATCTACGACACCAATATTGTCGGGACCCGCAACCTTCTAAAGGCGCTGTCCGAGCTCAAAGAAAAGCCTGATGCTGTTCTTTTGACCAGTTCTGCGAACATTTACGGCAACACCGACAAAGGTGTTGTCGCGGAAGATCAAATACCGGCACCGGCCAACGACTATGCCGTCAGCAAGATTGCAATGGAGTACATGGCCCGGCAATTCGCAGAGGCTCTGCCGATCATCATCTCGCGCCCCTTCAATTATACGGGACGAGGTCAAGCGGAAAGCTTCCTGGTGCCGAAAATTGTGAAGCATTTCAAGGAACGGGCAGACTTTATCGAACTCGGCAATATCGACGTTTCGCGCGATTTTTCGGATGTTAGGACGGTCGTGCAATACATGCGCCGGCTTATTGAGACGCCCACGGCCGCTGGCGGCACCTATAATATCTGCTCCGGGCGTCCTTATAGTCTGGAGTACGTCCTGGAAACGTGTGCCAGGATCACAGGGCACAGGCTGGAAGTTCGGATTAACCCGGCCTTTGTTCGCGCCAATGAAGTGAAATCGCTGACGGGCGACCCCACGCGCCTACATGGTGCGGTCGGCGTTCAAGCAGATTATCCGCTTGAAGAGACCCTAACCTGGATGTTGGCTAGTTAGACTAGACGTCTTGCCTGATGTCGGCGTCTAGCACTCAACGACGTTGACAGCCAGGCCGCCCAAGCTGGTTTCTTTGTATTTGACGCGCATATCCTCGCCGGTCTGACGCATCGTCTCGATCACCGCGTCCAAGCTCACGATGTGTTCGCCGTTGCCGTTCAGGGCCAGGTAGGTTGCATTGATCGCCTTAATCGCACCCATGGTGTTGCGCTCTATGCACGGCACCTGAACCAAACCACCAATCGGATCGCAGGTGAGCCCGAGGTTATGCTCCATCCCGATCTCAGCCGCATTCTCAATTTGCTCTGGGGTGCCACCGAGTGCCGCGCAAAGGCCTGCCGCAGCCATTGAGCAGGCGACGCCCACCTCCCCCTGACAGCCCATCTCCGCGGCCGAAATTGAGGCATTGGTTTTATAGAGAAAGCCGATAGCCGTGGCGGTCATTAGTAGATTGCGCGTACCGTCGCGGGTCGCGCCCGGCACAAAGGTCTCATAGTACTTGATCACGGCGGGAAGGACGCCGGCGGCACCGTTCGTCGGAGCCGTAACCACGCGGCCACCGGCGGCGTTCTCCTCATTGACTGCCAGGGCGTAAAGGCTAACCCATTCGAAGATTTGGGAGGGATCGATCCGGGGGCCACGCTTCAGAAGCGTTTCGTGCATGGCTTTGGCGCGGCGGCGCACGTTGAGACCTCCTGGCAGGACGCCATCCTGTATCAAGCCGCGGTCGATCGACGCGAGCATGGCTGCACGTACTGCGTCGATGAAGTCACGGGTTTCGTCGTGAGGCCTGAAGGTATCCTCGTTGGTCCAAACCACCTCGGCAATGCTCTGGCCATGTGTCCGACACTGTCGCAGTAATTCGCTGCCTGAAGAGAAGGGGAGGGGGAGGGCTAGGTTGCCCGCCTTGGCGATCACGCCGTCGCCTGTAATGGCCCCGCCGCCGATTGAGAAATAGGTTGCGTATTCCGGCTCACCTTGAGCGTAATGAGCTTCGAACTGTATGCCGTTAGAATGCTCGGCCAGGAATTCGCCCATCATGAACAGAAGGTCGTCAGCGGGCGTGAAGGCCATGCCATGTAGACCGCCGAGATCCAGCCAATGATTGGCCGAAATCGCATCTGCGATCGGTCCGATCTGCTCAGGATCAACCGTTTCGGGCAGTTGCCCGCAGAGCCCCAGCAGAATGGCGCGGTCAGTGGCATGTCCCTTGCCCGTCAGGGCCAGAGAGCCGTAAAGGCGACAAACCACACGTGACGGCCAGCCGCGCAGTGCCGCGCTTCCACCGACGATCCGCGCGGCGAAGTCGGCAGCGGCGCGCATAGGCCCCACTGTATGTGAGCTCGATGGGCCAACGCCGATGGTGAAAAGGTCGGTGACGCTAAGCGCGGCTGATTTAGACATGGCGCACGCTTTCACATTCACAAGAAACGGTCAAGTTGGTTTCTATCGTTACTTTTTGGCGTGATTAATCTGAGCCGAACAGGTCGCGCGTATAGACCTTGGCCTCGACGTCCTTGATCTCGCTGGAGATGCGATTGGCGATAATCACGTCCGACATTGCCTTGAACTCTTCG
>OUMV01000010.1_pt1 | contig 5800 bp, 5 predicted proteins | sample 1691081 | NCBI WGS metagenome assembly OUMV01 (sample SAMEA3914869, study PRJEB12502) | metagenome | biome: forest; material: soil | place: USA | collected 2012-03-12 | depth 0.1 m | reverse complement strand
TGACGCCCGGCCGCCGGAAGAGGGTTCAGTCTGCGAATGACTATGGAAACGTTTGATGTGGCTGTGGTCGGCGCAGGCCCCGCGGGCTTGACTGCGGCGCTTTACCTCGCGCGCTTTCGGCGCAAGGTTGTGGTCATTGACGATGGCTGCAGCCGCGCGCGGCTGATTCCTACCTCTCACAACATACCCGCGTTCCCTGCAGGAATTAGTGGGGAGGCCTATCTTCAGCGACTGCACGAACAGCTTGCGCCCTATTCGGTCGAGCAAAAGTCAGGCCGTGTCGCCGCAATTCAGGCCATGGCTCACGGTTTCGAACTACAGGTCGATGAGGCCGCCATTCTTGCCCGCAAGGTGGTTCTGGCAACCGGGATTGTCGATCTTGGGGTCGAACGACCGAATTGGACGGTAGCGGTTGCTCGAGGCGCTCTACGGCTTTGCCCAGTCTGTGACGCCTACGAGGTTCAAGGGCAAAACGTGTGCATTGTCGGTTCTGGGGCAGGGGCTGTCCGGCACGCCCGTTTTCTGCGCGGCTACGCAAGAGCCCTCACGGTTTGCCTGCAACAAAGCGGCGCTGAATTGGCCGAAGCGGACCAACAATGGCTGGTTCGAGAAGGCGTCGAGGTCATCGAGGCACGGCATGTTGAAATTGAGATTGACGGCGATGGTCAAGTGACCGTTTTTAGCGATGGTCTAGGGCGTCAATTTGATTGCGTATATCCAATGCTCGGATGCCATCCCCGTCACGAGCTGGCTCAATCGCTCTCGGTAAACCCGGACGCGGCCGGCGAAATTCCAACCGACCGATATCAAGAGACAGAGGTCTCCGGATTATTCGCTATCGGCGACGTGGTCAGCGGCCTTAATCAGATTAGCGTCGCTGTCGGCCAGGCGGCGATCGCCGCTTGTCATATCAACACCCAACTCTGAGAGTGGCGCGGCGGATCCGGGTTGGCGGCTGCCGTAAACCAAGTCGGCGCCCCGACACAGTCACAATCCAGGCGTACACGCCTGCTGCGTTTAGCAGGTGTTGCCATGTCCATCTCGCCGTCCGATCTTCAAATCCAGTCCCGGCCAATGTCGATGAATCGAGACGTGACTGTCCAGCGCTGGTGGTATGGGGGCGACCCCTTCGGCACTGCGGTCATGAACGCGCTCTCGCTGACCTTTCCCGAAGGCGAACGTTTTTTCATACAGTCCGTGAAGCGTTATGCCATCGATCTGCCGCCGGCCCTGGTCCGTGACGTTCGCGCCTTTGTCGGCCAGGAAGGCGCGCATACCCGCGAACATCTTGCCTTCAATGAGATGATCGCAAACTCGGGTTACGATATAGCGCCCGTTGAAGCGCTTGTTGAGAAGCGGCTAGGCATGGCCCGGTCCCGGCCGTGGCTCGTCCAACTGGCGGCCACCGTTGCTCTTGAACACTTTACGGCCAGCTTCGCCCATGTGTTGCTGGCCGATGAGCGTTTGTTGCGTGACGTGCCGCCTGACCTTGCCAGGCTCTGGGAATGGCACGCTATTGAGGAAATAGAGCACAAAGGCGTTGCCTACGATGTCTATCTGCACGCGGCGTCCCACCTGTCGGCGTGGCGTCGCTGGATGGTGAGGCGCTGGGCCATGGCGCTGACGACGATCCTGTTTTTGACAACCGTGCATCGCGCCAGCATGGCGCTTCTTAAGCAGGACCATATAACCGGTTGGAAAGCCCGCTTGGGTCTCTCGCGCTGGCTTTGGAAGGCGCCCGGCCTTTACAGGCTCGTGCTCAAAGCCTATTTCGCCTTCTATCAGCCTGATTTTCACCCCTGGCAAATCGACGACCGCGATCTCGTCAAGGATGCCGAAGGACGTTTGTTTGCCTGAGCGACTACCCGCGCCTATGATCGAGCGGCGTGTGCGCCCTGGGCCTTGAACGAACGGCTGAGACGACACCCACAATGGCAACAAGCCAGACCCCGGCATCGAGAAGTCCGGCGCGGCGGATGACCGGCTGATCTGGGGTAGGCGCGGCTCGATCGACGTCGGCAGCTCCCAAAGATTTGGGCTTGAGGCCGGCCTTCAGGGCGAACGTCTTTCCGCAAGCCGCAGCATAGACCTTGGTAAATTCTGCGCCGAAAAAGATAATCTGCGCTGAGTAGTAGACCCAAACCAATAGGACGATCAGCGATCCGGCGGCGCCGTAGGTCGAGCTGAAGCTGCTTCGGCCGAGGTAGAGGCCAATCAAGAATTTGCCGACGGCGAATAGAAGCGCCGTCAAGAAGGCGCCTATCCATACATCGCGCCAAGCCAGTTTGACGTCGGGAAGAACCTTAAACGTCAAGGCGAACAGCAAGGTCGAAACGGCAAGCGATACGACGACGTTGACGGCCTGAAGCATCAGGCTGGAGGCGCTTGAGCCGACTACGCCCGTAAGCCCTGCAAGTGCCGCGGAGATCACGAGCGAAGACAGCAGAAGCAGGCAGATGCCGATCACCATGCCGAATGACAACAGGCGTTTCTTGATGAAGTCGCCGAAACCGGCCTTTTCCTTGGGTACGTCAAAGATGGTATTGAGCGCCGCCTGCAATTGGCCGAAAAAGCCCGCTGCTGAAATAAGCAGAGTCGCCAGTCCAATGGCCGTGGCTATAATGCCCTGCTTCTGGCTTTGGGCATGGTCAATGACGGCTTCCAACGCCTTGGCACCGTCGGCCCCGACCAGGCCGCGCACCTGTTCGATGATATAACGCCCGGCATGATCGCGGGCGATGACCAGGCCGGCCAAAGACACGGCAATCAACAACAATGGGCCGATCGACAGCATGCTGTAAAAGGCGAGCGCGGCGCCTAATTTGGGAGCCTCGTCGTTATTCCATTCCTGGAATGTCCGCTTGGCGAGTACAATCGGTGACTTCGAGGAGGTGATCTGACCCATCAAGCCTCCACCAATTTCCGGCCGGGTATGGCGTCGTTGGCAACCATTGGGATTGACAACGCGTGGGCGAACCGACCGTTTTGCAGAAACTGCCGGATTTGAAAGATCGCCAGCGGATGATTGCTCAAGAAGTCATGCGGGAGGGGAAGCACGATGTGATCGGCCATGCCCTCAAGGCGCGTTCTTGGCACACTGATCTTGCCGTCATGCGGCCAGGGGATGAAAAGGTTGGCTATGGGATCGGACGATACGCAGCCGGCGATGATGCCGAGATCGTAATCTGCGACCTTCGGCAAAAAGCGGGTGAAACCGTCGATACCGGTTCCTGACTGATAGGCCGACGGCCCGGAGATCATTCGGAAAAGGAAGTTGTGCCGGTAGACTTCCAGGGCCTCACTGCCGCATAAACCGGGCGCGGTCATAACGACGCGGCCGAGATTTTCCGGGCGCCACTTCTGTAAGACATAGTGCAGGAGAACGCCGCCCAGGGAATGGGTGACGATGTTCACCCGATCAAAACCTGAGACCCGTTCCAGGGCCGGACGAAGGAACTCGTCCGCCAGGATCTGCGGCGGCTCGAAGGTGGACGGATAGGAGAGGTTTTCGACCTCATGGCCGTCGGTGCGCAGAGCCAAGTCAAGCGGCGCCATGATCATCGGCGTTTCGGCGAGGCCATGGATAAGGACGGTTAGCGTCCTCGGCGTCGTCGAGATTTCAGGAGCAGGCAGATTCATGTTCTGTTAGCTTTTCGACGTTTCTGACGGCCTCGTTCGCTTCTTATGCCCTGCGGCGCCGGAGCCTATTGCCTTGGCTGCGTCATGCTGATCCACCCCACGCGTTGCCGGCTGGTCCTGCAGCGCGTGGGTTGCTTCATCGAGTTTCGTCTTGGCATCATTGGGCATGGCTACCTCGCAAGATCGCAGCGCGTTGTTAGGTCGCAGATGGAAGGTCCGGGTTGAGTGCCAACATGGCCTGTTCGCGCGCCCAATGGCGTATCTCGGACAAGGCTTCGATATACTCGCCAACGGTCTTCTTGCTCTCGAGCGCGATGAAGCCATCGTCGAGGTCGTCGATAATCCCCGCTTTTTCCAGCAAGGGCACGACCTCCGGTGAATAGGCGACGAATTTGTTGTGCGCGAAGGCGTCAGCGACGAACTGGCGCGCCGGCGGCAGCTTGGAAAGTTTATCAGCGCCAGGCCCGGAGGCCAGGACAACGGGGAAGTCGAATAGAACCGACGGCCCACCGTCGATCTTGTATTGAGCCTCGACCAGCGTGCCATCAGACAATTCGGCGCCGCCGACCTTGGCGGCAATGATTTCGACCTGTGCGCCGGCATCGCTCGCGGCCTTTTCAATCGCCTTGAAGAGCTTTGCATCGGCCCCATCGCCAAGCAAGATCCCGAACTTGCGGCCGGCTAGACTACCAGTGTTCTTCTTCACAATGCTGAGCGCGTCGGAAGACGGCAGGTCCACACGGGTCGGCTTGGCCGCTTGCGCGGGCTCGGGATAGTTCGGAAGTCCCAGACCCTCGTACACAACGCGCGCCAAAGTCTCGTCAATATTGCGCAGGTGCGCCACCATGCGCGTCCGGATGTCAGGGCGCTCGACCCGGCTGAGTTCGAAGATCAGGGCATTTTGAATATGAGCCTGCTCGATCGGCGTCTGGCTGACGTAGAATTGCAGAGCCTGGCTATAGTGATCGGCGAACGACTCCGGGCGAATGCGCAGCTTGGCGCCATCAAGCTGTTCGGGGACACTGCGGTAGCCCTTTGGCGTTTCGCGGGGCGAGGGCTCGACGCCAAGCTCGGGCGTCCACGAGTTGGGCTCGTAATTGGCCCGGCCGCGCGGATTGTGGAAGGCCATATGGCCGTCCTGCTGGAAGTGGGCGAACGGGCACTTCGGCGCATTGATCGGAAGCTGTGTGAAGTTGGGGCTTCCAAGGCGTTTCAGTTGCGTATCGAGATAGCTGAAATTGCGACCCTGCAGTAGAGGGTCATTGGTGAAGTCCAGGCCAGGCACGATATTTTGCGTGCAAAACGCGACCTGTTCGGTTTCGGCGAAAAAGTTGTCGGGCATCCGGTCCAGCACAAGGCGGCCGACCTTGCGCAGAGGTACCAGCTCTTCCGGGATAATTTTAGTGGCGTCCAGGACATCGAAGTCGAACTGGTTGGCGAAGTCCTCGTCGAAGAGCTGTAGACCCAGTTCCCATTCCGGAAAGTTGCCCGATTGAATGGCGTTCCACAGGTCGCGACGATGAAAGTCGGGATCGGCACCGTTGATCTTGACGGCCTCGTCCCACATCACCGACTGTGCGCCAAGCTTCGGACGCCAGTGGAATTTGACAAATGTCGACTTGCCGTCGGCATTGACCATTCGGAAAGTATGAACGCCGAAACCTTCCATGAAGCGGAAGCCGCGCGGGATGGCACGGTCGGACATGATCCACATCACCATGTGCATCGATTCCGGCATCAACGAGATAAAATCCCAGAAGTTATCGTGCGCGGTTTGAGCCTGGGGAAACGCGCGGTCGGGCTCCGCCTTCGCCGCATGGATGAGGTCAGGAAATTTCATCGCATCCTGGATGAAGAAGACCGGAATATTGTTCCCGACCAAGTCCCAATTGCCCTGCTTTGTATAGAACTTGACCGCGAAACCACGCACATCGCGCGCCAGGTCGGATGAGCCCTTGTTGCCCGCCACGGTCGAAAAGCGCAAGAATACCGGCGTTTGCTCGCCGGCTCGAGCGAAGATATCCATAGCCGTGATGTCGGACAGGCTGTCATAGGTTTCGAAATAGCCATGCGCGCCATAACCACGCGCATGGACCACCCGCTCGGGAATCCGCTCGTGGTCGAAATGGAAGATTTTTTCGCGCAGGACAAAGTCTTCGAG
>OUMV01000024.1_pt1 | contig 6085 bp, 8 predicted proteins | sample 1691081 | NCBI WGS metagenome assembly OUMV01 (sample SAMEA3914869, study PRJEB12502) | metagenome | biome: forest; material: soil | place: USA | collected 2012-03-12 | depth 0.1 m | reverse complement strand
TTCAAGCCCATCCACTATCAGGTGGAGGACGCTGTCCCCCTACAGGCCGGTACGGCCTTGCATGCGGAGGCGTGAGCCATGACCCGTGTGCTCTTCATCGGCCAGGCGCCGGAGACGGTCGATTTTTCCGATCCGGCGCTCCCGCCGGGGACGACAGCTGAAAAAATCGCGCAAGGCATCAAGACCGCGGCCCAGGACATGGTGTCCCGGGGATGGCAGGCCGATCTATGCATGATCACCCCCGACAATGCCGGGATGGATCAGTTGAAAGCGCAGCTTGGCGCGACGCTCTATGACTGCGTGGTCATCGGTGGCGGGTTGCGCGTGCCCGATAAAACCCTTCGCCTCTTCGAGACTGTCCTCAACGCCGTCCACCGCCTTCAGCCTGAGGCCGCCATCGCGTTCAATAGGCGGCCCGAAGATACGGCCGATGCCGCAGCGCGCTGGCTTGTCGAAACCTAGACTGTCGCTATCCGCCGTTCCCCGGACTTTTACCCTTATTGCCGACGGTAAGTCCGACGTCGTCGTCCGTCGCGATATCTGGGCCGGGCGTTTGGGTTTCCACGCGCTGCTGCGGCTGCAAAGGCTGTCGCGCGCCGCCGGACGGATTGTCCGCTCCGGGCGCAAGCGGCGGCTTCTGATCGCCTTGGGCAGCCTCCGTGCCCTTGTCCTCTTTCACCTGAATTCTGTCCGTCGTCATTTCGGTCCTCGCTGGGTATTCGCGCCATTGCCGATCCGTCTGGCTTGCGCCTGTGGCCCTTCGTAAAAAAACCTTCGGCACCGGCAGAAACCCTGATGAAATCGGGCTTGGCGGCTGTCTTCCGGTCTTGCCGTCATTATGCGGACGCGAGCCATAAGGACACAATGCGATCGGCAATAGGGTCCGTAACGGAGACGCCATGGCTCTGCTTTTGCGTTTCGTGTAGCGACCTAGTGATGGGAAGGCAGGCCCCAATATCGATACAGCGCGTTCAACTCCGCAGCCGTATGACATTTTACCACCGGCAAATCGTAGTCGTTCAGAAGTTCGGCATATCGATCCGCGCTATGCCGCGTTTTCCGAAGAATCCATTGGGCCATCTCCCATTTGAGGCTGTCCTTGGCGCCTTCCAAATGCCCGGCGCGATTTGAGCGGTTCACGACGGTGCGCCTGACGTAACGGAAGAAGCGCCGCCAATGGCCCGACGTTATCAGTATCGCACCGGTGGCCCTGGCCAATCGCTGGGGCATGAGACCTGAATAGTTCCCATCCATGATCCATGTGTCGGCCGCCACGGCAACATCGTGCAGGGCCACAAATTCCGCCCTTGGCCGCTTCTCCCAATCTGTATTCGGAAGATGATGGAGTTGGTCCAGATGCACCGCAGGTATCCCCAAGCGGTAGGACAAGGCGACGGCGAGTGTCGACTTGCCCGCATTGGAGGGACCTACAATGACGATACGCTTGCCAAGGCGATCCAGGGGCAACATGGGGCGACGGTCCGATCTTCGGGTGTGATTTGTGAAATGTGTTTACCCTGAGGGCACATTGATGCAGATCATAACTGGCCATCGTAACTGTAATTGATAAGCTTTCACCGAAATCTTCGAAAGCTCATGCCTCGCAAGTCCGTCGCGGCGCTGGGTTTACCGGCGCCTTGGCTGCAGGCTTCCCTGAGGCGGGGGCCTCGATGTTGATCCATCGCGGCGCAGCCACCGAAACCGCCCAGGGCGTGGCGGCACAGGATTGCGGGGCGGGCAGGGGCGATTTCGGATCAGCCCCTCTCGTGGCTCTCCCATGAGCACGGCGAGCACGGGGAGCAATTGAGCACGTCAGCACGCGACCACCGCAAAATCGTGATATCTGCGTGAAAGTAATGGGGAAAAGTGACAATTCGTGCGCCATATCGCGCAATTTGGTGGTGCAGGCCTAGCGAAAATTCGTACTCTCAAATATATGGGAGGCGGATTTAGGCGAATGAATCGCGCGAGAACTTGGCGTATCCCCTCGTTGTGAAGCGGGGGCGTTGGCCTCAAACTGGTGCTCGTTGAATACCAGAATTGGAGACGGACATGGCCAACGTGAAGCAAGCTGGGGTGAAGCGCCTAAACATGGCTGAGCGAGCTCAGATGCAGATGGAGCTGCATTTTCCGGGCTGCCCTGCCGAGATGCTTTGGCACCGCAAGTCGAATGACGGATATATCACGATTCCCCGGACCTTGCCGATCGTCATGCAAGCGATCGACATGCAGTCGAAGGGCACGCCGGCCGGGCATACCCTGTTCTGCTTGTGGGCGCGCTCGCCGGACCATCCGTTCATCACGATCGAAAATGCGACGACCTTCGCTGCCGAGGCCGGCTTCATTGGGGAGCGGGCGGTCGACACTTGGCGCAAGCGCATGAAGTCCCTGCGCGATCTGGGCATGATCGCGACTAAGGCCGGCCCAACTGGGGAGTTTCACTACGTCCTGTTGTTGAACCCCAACATCGGCATGGAATCGATGTGGGCGCGCGGATTGGTGCAGGACGTGGTGTATTCGCGGTTCCTGGATCGGATCACCGAGGTGGGGGCGTATCGGGAGCTTGAGGCGATCCGCGCCTATTGGGACGCGCAGCGCGCCGCCGCCGCCCGGGCGGTAGCGAGCGTTCCGCCCCCGCCGCCGGCACCGGCGCCTCCGAGCGAGACGGCGGAGACGACGTCATGAACTGGAAGCCCTTTGAGCTAGGTGGCCAGGTCTTCTATCTCGGCCATCTTGACGGATTCGCCTACGACCTGATCGTGCCGGCCAAGGATGGCAAGCCTGCGCAATCCTACAGGCTGAACGTGACGTTTTCGATCCACTGCTTCACCCGCGGGGCTAAGCAGGGCGAGGACATCGCGGCCGAGCTGGCCTATAGCGACAGCCGGGAGACCCGCATCTTTGATCCTGAGCGCTACGAGCAGTCGAAGCGCCTACCTGAGATCGTGAAGACGCTCGGTGAGCGGAAATGCCACCACGACAAGCATGGCAATTATTATGTGTTCGAGGTCGAGGACGAAGAGGGCGTTAAGCGCTACTATTCGGTCTTCTTCACCGTGTCCAAGGCCGGAAAGAAGGCTGGGCTGAACCTCTATGTGACGACGGCCCATATGCGGCCGCAACCACCTTACACCAAGAGCGTGAAGCCGGTACGCTTCAGTGTCATCGTGCACAACATCTGGACGGGCAAGGGTTTGAAGCCAGCAACCTAGACAGCAAAAAGGCCCCGTTGCCGGAGCCTTTTTAAAGTCTAAATCGGACGCTTCTTGGATATTCCACACTTGGGTGTGAACCCGTTGCCGGGCGAGCTGTTGCCTAAGGTCCGTCTCTGCAACGACGCATATATGCGCCATTTGGCGCAAAATGTCAAGAAATCTCTGGGATTGCGCACTGTCGCACGCAGCAAATCCCTGGGATCACGCCCTATATAATTCCTTCATATTGCTGGCGCAACCGCAGCCCGGATGCGCCGAATGGCGCAATTAGCGGAAATCCCGTGTCTTCGGGTTGATGCCTGGCTGCTCACGCTGCTTTTCGTACATGTCGCGCGGTTGCGGGGTTTTCGGCCGGCCGCGATGATCGGGCGCCGGCGCGTCGTGATGCAGCTCATCGCCGCGTCCATGCGGCAGAGAGAAGGGGGCGTCCCGCTCGCATGGCGGAAACGGATCTGGAATGGACCTCCGATGCCACCGTAGATGCCGCCGGCATCGCGCCGCCGGCTCGACCAGTAAGGTTGACCGGGACTAAACATCTAGAGCGGAAATCAGGTCAGGATTGACTGGTGAGGGCAAAAAGCTGGACTTGCTGATTTGGATCGCGGGGGGCCGTGAATGGAGCCCCCTCCAGTACGAATCCCCATTCCCTCAAAACGGAAAGTGCTAGCTCGTCGTCGGCATCGGCGACCGAAAAGAGTTGCTCATCGCCGACCTTGGGGAGCAAGAGTTTCAGTAGCCGGGTCATTTGCCCGATGTTCCGATGCTCGGGTCGAAGCGTAATCCAGGCGAGTTCCCAATCGTAATCATCTGGGTGAACAGAAGCGCCTGCGAGCTTAAAGAGCTTTGCGCGAACGGTTTTTAAGGCTGGCCTCAACGCAGCCGTGCCGACGGTCTCCGACCCAACCTTGATGAAACCCAGAGCGACCGCGCTATTGACCTGCCTTCGTGTGTGGCTTGTCACCTCGCCGCCGTGGGCCGCGATCTCGTCGTAGGCGTCCAATTCGACATTGTCGCACTCTGACGGCTCTTTGACGATGATCGCGAACTTTGAGTCAGCATCTTCGGCCTGCATGACTTTTATGGCATCCACGAAGGCTTGGTTTATGTCCTCTTGAGACAGTTCGGCCGCAGCTTTTGGCCACAAATTGAGAGACATTTTTTTGCCGTCGAGAAGGCCCTTTATCAAATCCGGGCGCGGTCGAAGCTGCGACGCAAGTTCCTTCACGAGCTTAGCGTGTTCGCGGCTTCTAATCGGATCGTCACGCTTGTCCTGCCGGAAGATCGCACGAAGTCGCAGCGTCAGGTCATCGGTTTCATTCGCTTGGCTGCGGACGTAGGCCAAGATGGAATTAAGACTGCTGTCGGTATCGCCGAGCTTGCTGTCCGCCCAACCGAGTTGATTGGACATATTTTCGATGCTGTCGTTGAGCGATGACTCTAGGAGAGAAAGCTCTTCACTTATGTGCCTGGCGGCTTCGTCAAACCTTTCGCTGAACACCCGCGCTTCCTTTTCAAGGAATATAGATAGCAGCTCACTCGGATGCAGTGGACGATTTCGCGCGCCATCCCGCCTGCAATAAATCCCCTTGGTCGTGCAATGCGGACGGGTCGGGCTAGGCGGGATTTCGATTCGAAGAATGGGCTCCCCGGCGAGGTTCTCGGCGTAGATGTTGACCGACACGGGAGGAATGCAGCTCATAGCCTTGTTGAGGATCTGCAGGACTGCGTTGTCGCTGACGTCGCAGCCGTGAACAACGCCCACTTGCTTCTTGTCGATGGTTTTCTCGTCGATGCCGGCCAAGATGGTGCCGCCGTTCGGAACGTTGGCGAAGGCGATTAAGTCCTCAGGGCTGATGCCATCGGGGTTTCGTTTGAAGTCGACCTGCTCGCTTTCTCCGTCGACGAGAAAATGTTCGGTCAGTTGGCTCAGCGTGTCGATGCGGCTTTGGATTCCCATGGCTTTTGATAGCAGCCTATTTCGAGTCGAGCCAAAGAATACCGGTCGGCTGCCGGGCGAGAGCCCCCGCTGGTTGCAGACATCTGCTCACAGGGCCGTTCGATTAAAAGCCTGAGGTTTCGGGGACAGGTTATCAAATTGAAAATAGGCTACTTTGCGTCGCCCACGTTTATACATTTGATAACCCACCCTCGAAAACCCTAAGCGGCCACCGAGACCGCGAACGGTTTGAAGCCGCGCGCTTTTATGATGTCGGGCACCAGAAGCATGACCGCTTCGGGGCCGCGGGCGGTTTCGATGGCGCCCAGGTCGAGAATCCAGTCGTCTTTCCAGCCCATCCCGGCCAGCAGCGAGCGGACAGTGGCCTTAGCGTTTGTGTCGTTGCCGGACAGGAAGACGGTCGGCGCGGTGGCCAATATGCCGGGGTTGCTCATGACCGGGGCGAGCATGGTGTTCAGGGTCTTGACGACATGGGTCTGCGGCAGGGCCGCCTGGAGGCGCTCGGCCAGGCTGTCGGTGGGGTAGAGCAGGCCATTCGGGCGGCCCTGGGCGTCGCGGCTTGTGGCATTGGCGATATCGACCAGCACCTTGCCGGCCAAGGTGTCGGCCATGGCCGTCAGCCGTTCCAGGCTGGTGTCGCCCGGCGTGGCGTTGAAGATGACGTCGGCGGAGGCGATCGCCTCCAGTTGGCCGGCGAACCTAGCCTGGGGGCCGTCCCAGGGTTTTACGGTCTGGGGCTCACGTACGCCGATGATGATGTCGTGGCCGCTTTTGGCCAGGCCGTTGGCGAGGCTGGTGGCGACGCGGCCGGCGCCGAGGATGGCGATTGGGGTGGTCATGGGAATTACTCCGATTTTGGGGAAAGGGCGGACAGGATGGCCGGGCTGAGTGCCGGCGGGGCGGCCAGGACATC
>OUMV01000013.1_pt1 | contig 6854 bp, 9 predicted proteins | sample 1691081 | NCBI WGS metagenome assembly OUMV01 (sample SAMEA3914869, study PRJEB12502) | metagenome | biome: forest; material: soil | place: USA | collected 2012-03-12 | depth 0.1 m | reverse complement strand
CGGGTGTCGGCGGCCATGACCAGGCGTTTGCTGCCTTGGCGGCCGGACAGGACCAGGGGGGCATCAGGAAGCGGCGCGTCAGGAAGCTGCGCGCCTGGGGCGATGGCCTGCTGGCGCAGCCGGTCGATGGACCAGTGCGGCAGGTACAGCGAGACCAGCCGCCTTGAGATAGCCTTGGCCATCGCAGGCCTCCACTTCGAACCGGGCGGGGTGGCCGCCCTTGATACGCAACAGGTCGAGTTGCCAGCGTGCCGGCCCCAGGCCTTCGACCGGCAAGGGCACGGAGGGCAGGGCGTGGACGCGCCACCGCGTCTGGGCGGCGGTCGGCTGGTCGAACTCGGATGACAGGGTTTGGCGTTTCCAGCGACGGATGAGGAGGCCCAGCGTCCCGCCGGCCTCGGCCGCCAGCTGCAGCCGCCGCGAGGCCAGCATGGATAACTTGCCGGTCTCGGCGACGACGGCGCTCAAGGCGCCATGGCGCAGGGCTTCCTCGAAGGTGGCCAAAAGGGCCGTCTCGTCGCGGGTTTCGGCGAAGATCACCCGATCGGGCGTCAACCCCGCCTGGGCCAGGGCCGGGGCGAACAGGTCGCGTTCGGTCAGGCACCACAGGACGTGGCCGCCGCTGCGCGCGGCGATGCCGGCACTGAACAGGGCGGCGGCGGCGCCATCGACGGCGCCGTCGGCCGTGCCCGTGACCTCATGCACCGCGCCGCGCAACAGGCCGCCATCGGGTAGATGCCGATCAATGGCTTCGACGCCGAAGGGCAGGGCGGCCCGCGCGCGGCGGCCTTCCAGCCCGCGCAGGCTTTCCTTAAGCGCGGTCAGGTCGGGTTTGGCGGCAGATGATAGGGCGGACATGGCGGCGTGCTTTTTCTAAGCCAGAACATTTCGGGAATTCTTGAATTTTTTTGAACGCCTCATCTTATCCGAAAAGTGGGGCTCACTTTTCGGGACGAGGCTCATGTTCTCATTTTGTTCCAAATATGAAGGCGAGAGTCAAGCGGAGTCTTGCGCCTCCGAGGGCTGGAAATGTAAGGGCTTGATTCAATTGGGAACGTAAACGATCAGCGGACCTGCCAGCCTTGCCGCTGCAACCAAACGCCAAGCGTGTGTTTGTTCCAGTTTTCGCTGCCGTCGATACGCTTGATCTCGGCGCCGTCCGGGGAAAAGACGTAGTAAGGATAGCCGGCATATTCGGCGCCGCTTTTGTCCTTCAAGGACGTATGTTGGGTGGCGAACAGATCGCCGCGATAGGGGCCGTTGCGGATAAGGCCGTCCATTTCCGCCGCAACGATAAAGGCGTGACGGCCCGTGGCCACGTCGACGCGTTGAACCAGCAAACTGGAGCCGCCATAACCGGCGCTGACATAGACCTGACGGCCGTCGAGCGAAAAAACGGGCCAACTCAGCGTCACCCATTGTTCACCGTCGCTTTTGCCGTCAAACCGCGCCGGCAGGAGAAGATGCGTGAGGCCGCTGCGGCAATCACCGATCCATAAAGTCCCGGCATCTTGATCCGGCGGCAGGGCGTCGCTCTTGGCAAAGCGTATATAGGCGACTGTGTGCCCGTCCGGAGACAAAACGGCGTCGTTCTTGCCGCGACTGTAGCCAGGCTTCATCCGGCAGGCAATGTGCTCGCCCTTCACGGTCACGGCGACGGCCGCGTCGGCGGTGGACGCCGAAACCGCGGCACAGGCCAAAGCCAAGACAAGCCAGAACTTCATGACATCTCCCAGGAGGCATGAGGTTGAGGCCTGGGGGGGATTCGGTCAATGGTCTCAGTTCGGTAGGGCCGCTTCGAATGCCCTGGCGTCGCAGGCCTTAGCGCCGCCACTGCGGCAAGGCCAGTGATCTCGGTGACATGATATTATTTGCAGACATAGCCTCCGACGATGAGGTGCTGGAAATGCGAATTATTTCAACATTTGATAATCTGTCACCGTAATTTGGTAATTTGACGGGGATTGGGAACGTCCCGTAGGCGCAGGTTGAATTTGCGCAAGACGCGGTCATTTGAGCTTCAATTCCAGGGGTTAAAAAGGCTGGCCCCGGTCTGCTCGAAGTCTGCAATGTTCCGCGTAACCACTGTAAGATTGTTCTGCAGGGCGGTGGCGGCAATCCAGGCGTCTCGCTCCCTGGCTGGATCAGGTACGTGCAGGGCGGCGCATAGCCTGGCCACGTCTACATTGGGCTCAAGTACCCGATTTACAAAGCCCGGCAATATAATGGTTTCCAACCAGTGCCTCAGGGCTTTTCCTTGCTTTTCGTCTTGGCGTTCCTTCCGGCGGATGCCCAGCTCCAGCTCAAAAACGGTGAAAACCGAAATAAAGGTTTGTGTGGGCGACGTCGCGTTGAGCCAGCGCGTTACGTTGGCGTCGGCCTTACCCGAATATAGCTTGCGGCTTTCGGAAATTACGTTTGTGTCGAGCAGATACATCAGTCGAAATCGACCGCCTTGGAACCAGGGTTTGATTTCGGAATATCAAATTCGAAATCGAGGGGTTCCTGGGGCATCAATACGTCCGCAAGCGAGCGATTTTGCCCCGCAAGCCTTTCATATTCCTCGATGCTCAAAACGACCAAAGCCGGCTTGCTGCGCTCCGTTACGAAAACCGGGCCATCCTTCGCCGCGCGCTTAGCGCGCCCCGGATCCCGATTGAAGTCCCGAGAAGAGAGGAAGGAGGCGGCCATGGCAATATCCCGTTTTGTCGGTACAATACGACATATCATCTTTTGGGGGGTATGTCACGCGTGAGCGCCAGCCCATATCCGGTCGTTCACCGTTCGCCGGGGCGTCCCGACGTATTCAATGATGCCTTTTTCAACGATATCCTCCCATTGCGGACATGTCCTGTTCGGCCTACAGGATGAGTCGGGGGAAGCCGGCTTAAGCCGTTTTCACAGGGGGATGACAGTGTCCATAGCCAAACTCTTCTTCAGCCTGGATGGCCGCATCCGGCGCAGGGATTATTGGCTATATTCCATACTGCTCGTCCTCGGTGCGTTTGCCGTGGATTTTATGGCCTTTCGCACATGGGGGCACGGGGCAAACTACTTCAAAGGGTTGAAGCTGGCCGAAACCCAGCCCTTGGGGCCGTTCCTGCTGACCGTCTATGTCGTGAACGTCCTGATTGTCGCGCTTCGGTTTCCACTAAGCGCGAAACGCTGGCATGACCGTAATCGGACCGCCTGGATTGCCGCCTTGCTATCTGGATATTCGCTACTGCTGCAAGCGGTCGCGATCGGCTTGCACGTCACGGACACCCGTCACGCGCCGCTCATTTATAACGTCATGAGTTGGATCAGCATACCCTTCACCTTGTGGGCTTTCATCGAATGCGGCTGCATGGACGGGACAAAAGGATCAAATCGATTTGGTCCCTCTCCGAAGAAGGTGGGCACCGAGGCGGAGGTCTTTTGATCGCTTTATCGAGACGTTTTCGCGCCTATTGAGCGGAAGCCGTCAGCCGGAAATGACTCTGACCCCTTTTGTACAAAGCTGTGGCGCATGACTTATCGGACGGATATGTGCGAGGACTTGACGCGGCGCCTCGTCCATCCCGCCTGAGATGTTGCTGCCATTGAGCTTGGTCAGTACTTGAAACGCGGGGTATCGGTCGACGCATTCTGGCTGATATCGTAGGCGTGAAGATCCCGGGTGAGAAAAGCGTCCGAAATCGGTTCGTAAGCCATGACCGGGCAGGTGACCTGTTTGCCGTCGCGGCCTATGTAACTGACGGTGTAATCGGTGCCCACGCAGAGATCGGTCGTTCCGACCTTCGGTGTAAAGACAGGTGAGATGGACTTCGATTCAAAACAGTAGTCCTTCGTGATCATGTTGAAGGCGTGACCCGATCCGCCGCGCACCAAGGCAACCGACGGCGAAAGAACGGCAATCGTCTTGACCTGCGGCGTCAGGCACAAATGGTGGGATGCCATGTCCCGCCGGTAGCCTTCCGGGCTATGGTCCGTGAAGTCCGGCCAAACCGAGTCAGGGGCGACACAGCTTTGCAGGCAGAGGCCCGTCAACAGCAGGCTCAGCCATGTGGTTATTCGCTTCATCCTTGCGTCCTTCGTCGAGGGCCAGGATGCCTGATGCTTTCCCTTGGTGCAATCGCTGTCGCCAGGCGCGATGTACTTGGGGCCACGGCCAGATCGCTATCCGATCCGGGCCACGTCGCGAAACGTGGCCGTCACCGAACACTTACTAGACCAGGCCCCGAGTCTCTTTTGCGCCCGAAGCGGTCAAGGGGGGGAGGCGGGGCACGATCTGCTAGAAATGACTCTGACCCCTTTGCACAGTAATCGGACGGCCTGGATTGCCGCCTTGCTATCCGGATATTCGCTACTGTTGCAGGCGGTCACGATCGGCTTGCACGTCACGGACACCCGTCACGCGCCGCTCATTTATAACGTCATGAGTTGGATCGAAATACCCTTCACCTTATGGGCCTTCATCGAATGCGGCTGCATGGACGGGACGAAGGGATCAAATCGATTTGGTCCCTCTCCGAAGAGGGTGGACGCAGAGGTGGAGGTCTTTTGATCGCTTTATCGAGACGTTTTCGCGCCTATTAGGTGGAAGCCGTCAGCCGGAAATGACTCTGGTCCCTTTTGCACTGACTCCTTTTGCATCACTGCATCACCGCGATCCAACCGGTACAAGATAGGCAAGCAGCCAGTACGCAAAGGGCGCAAGGCAATACAGCGCCCATCCCGCGAGGACACAGGCGATGACGATGCCGACGCGGCTATAACGCTTTTTCACGTTATGCCCATTTCCCGGGGGTGTCTCATTCATGGTTCGGCCGACGGCGGGTTAATTCTGGATCTATCACGGCGAACGCATTCGGTGTCCAAGGGCTTTGGGGGACGTTTAATTCGGCCACAGGCTCCTCCGCCACTACGCTGAACGCACGCTATAAGCCCCAACATTTTATGGCTATGTCGATAGACTCAACGCGTGCACTTTTTTCATGCGACAAATCCACATCTTGTCTGCACGTACCCAGGAAGCTGTAGTCACGTAGCCTTGTACATTCGGATTTAGTGGTCAGATACGCGTGGCCATTAAATGCCTTGTCGCAAGTAAATCCCGCTGAGTGCAAACGCGCCTCGGCGGCCAACTCGGACATGCCAGGCTTGACGGTTAAGCGGTCGATCTCTTGAGACAGTAGCTGCCTATTCCCTGAGTCCCTGCTGCAACTGGTAAGGGCTGTCGTCAGCGCCAGAAGTGCAAAATACTTGGCTATCATTCTCATTTTATCGCCCCCAATCCTGAAGGCCGTCAAGGACGGCGCGAATATCCGTCAACCCTGATTTGCGATCCGCCATGTCAGAAAAGCGCGCCCCGCAGCGGCCAGTCCTTGCCGGCGCGCCCCCGCTCAACCTTCAGCGTCCGATTACGGTGACAGATTACAATTACACAAATAGGCTCCGGCGGTGGGGGAAGAAATACGAACTATTCGAACAGTTGATAAGCTGTCGCCGTAATTCGAATTCGGGACGGCGGTTTAAGGGGCGGGAGGATGTTGCCCCCATCCTCCCGCCGTCAGGCGTGGCCGCGACCCGGAGAGGGAAAACGCGCCGACCTGAATATGAATCGGCCTATCTCACGCTGTCGCGGGCGCACCGGCCGGTGTCAGACCGTATTGCCGCATCACCTCGGCAATGCCGACCGGGTTGGGGCCGCCGGCCGATTGGAGGGCCGTGGCGACGTCGCGGAAATACTGCGCGCCGATGTCCGGTGTGTTGACGACGACGACCCGCGCCGTCTTGCCGTAAGGATTGTCAAAGCCGTGGACCACGCCCTTTGGCGTATAGGCGACATCGCCAGGTGTCAGGTCGCGGACGACCCCACCGACCGTCGAACGCAACACGCCTTCCAGGCAATACATGATCTCTTCGTTGTCATGGCTATGCGCCGGCGGCGATTTGGCGCCCGGCGGTACGGTGAGTTGAAACATGCCAGCCGTGCCATCCGCCGAGCCGTCACGCAGGTAGCGTATTTGCAATTGGCCGATCGAAATGATGTCGTTTTCCGCCTGGGGCATACAAATCTCCTGAGGATATCGGGCTACAGTTCCGGGACCGTTTTCATTCGCCGCTTGATATGAAATCGCGGCCTATGGTAAAGTTGCTTTACTGATTTAAGTAAAGGGACTTTACCTGCGTGTCAAGCGTCGCTGAGCGGGAAATCGAGGGGCTGGACCAGGCCCCGTACATCGGCGCTCTGATGCGCATGGGACTTGAGGTGGCGCGAAGCCGGATACTTGGGGCTCTCGACGCCGCCGGCATGGGCGACCTCGACCATAGCTACCTGCCTCTGTTTCAATATCCGTTGAGCGACGGGCAGCGGCCGACCGAAATCGCCAGACGGCTGCGTATGACCAAGCAGGCGCTTAATCATCTGTTGGGCCAGCTCGAAAAGCTGGGCTATTTGACGCGCCACAGCGAGGCGGGCAGCCGTTCGGCGACGGTGCATTATACCGAGCGCGGCTGGCGGGTGATTGACGTTACGCTGGCCGCCATGCGCCGCCTGGAAGCCGATTGGATCGAAAAAATTGGCGGCGATCGTTTCGCCGAATTCAAGGCGACGATGAAGTCGCTGACCAGCGGGTAGCCGCGGCGTTTTCATGTCGAACAACAGGTTACGGTGATTGGCTATCAATTATACAAATAGGCTCCGGCGACGGGGTGCCGGAAATGCGGACTCAGCCGTTTGTGCCGTCCGTGCTAGCTTCCGGAAGGGTGCAAAATTCCGGTGACGACGGTTTCGACCTGAGCCTCTTCGGGCGTGCCTGGCGTGATCATTTCGAAGTGACCGCTGTGGCTCTGGTCGATAATCGTCACGG
>OUMV01000020.1_pt1 | contig 8332 bp, 3 predicted proteins | sample 1691081 | NCBI WGS metagenome assembly OUMV01 (sample SAMEA3914869, study PRJEB12502) | metagenome | biome: forest; material: soil | place: USA | collected 2012-03-12 | depth 0.1 m | reverse complement strand
TTGCCGGATATTGGCCTTCTCGCGTCTTTCATCGAGCGAACGGTATGGGTTTTCGAATAGGCCAAGGGCCTTTTTGACGTGAAGGACGCGGCGCACCGCCTCGTCGAGGACGGCCACTTTAAGTTTGCCCGCTCGTACGAGCGCGGGGACATGTTTACGGTATAGGCCGCTTTGAAGCGACATGTCGCATCCGGCCGAAATCGCCTTGAGGGCGGCGTCGGCTTCGTCCTCTGCGTACCCGTGTTCAACCAATTCCGCGTCGCCATTGTAGTCTGAAATCACGAAGCCTTTGAAGGCCATCTGGTGCCGCAAAATCTCGGTAAGCAGATAACGATTGCCGGTCGAGGGGACGCCGAGGATGGTATTGAATGACGCCATGGTGGTAAGGGCACCGGCATCAAATGCAGACTGGAACGGGGGAAGGTGTATCTGGCGTAACGCGAGCTCACTGATGTCAGCCTGATTGTAGTCCATCCCGCCTTCAACGGCGCCGTAGGCCGCAAAATGCTTGGCGCAAGCGAGGAGGCTGTCTTCGTTGCGAAGGCTTTCGCCCTGGAAGCCTTTGACACGGGCCGCCGCCATTGTCGCCCCCAAAAAGGTGTCTTCGCCCGATCCCTCGCACACGCGTCCCCACCTTTGGTCGCGCGCGACATCGACCATAGGCGCAAAGGTCCAATGAAGGCCCTGCGACGTCGCCTCTACCGCCGCCGCGCGCGCAGTCCGCCGAGCGAGTTCGGGGTCAAAACTAGCCGCTTCTCCCAAGGGAATGGGAAAAACGGTGCGCAGACCGTGGATCACGTCAGCCGCGAACAGCAGTGGAACTTTATGCTTTGATTGCTCGACGGCAACCTTTTGCAGTTCGCGAGCTCTAGCAACACCCAGACCATTGAAATAGCCGGACACAGCGCCTGCGGCGATGTCGCGTTTGACCTGGTCCAGGCTCGCGAGCATCGCGGGCGTTGGGTTGAGGGTCAAATTTCCCGTTCTCGCGGTGTCCTGGAAAATTGATAACTGCCCAACCTTTTCCTCGAGCGTCATTCGCCCGATCAAAGTCTCAATGAAAGGATCCGCCGGGCGTTTGACCTCCGCCAAGCCGGGGTTCGCAACCGCCAACATGGCCGTTGTGGCCGTCGATCCTCGCAAAAAGTGTCGACGGGACAGAGTCGTTACGTTCATGTCAAGAAGCTCCCAGTTCGGCTATTTGCGTACTTCCAAGTACGATTAACGTCAATGGGTGGTCGCTGACGGGTACCCGGGCGCCTACCCTTGAATGCATTTTATTCGCAACTGCGTACGGCCTGTGAGGCCACTTCTGTTGTGGGCAGGGGGCTTCACAGGCGATCGCTATCTTGAACGTCTTGCCAACGGGCCGCCTCGGCGGCATGGTGACATTCCAAAATGGTAGGCATTGTCCAAAGCGCTTTGTTTTACCGGCCTTTGCAGTCACTTGGTTTGTTAAAGGTATGTAGCGCGGGCAGGGACATAAGCGAGAGTTATGCCGGGCAAGACCATCAGCAAACCGGCTGCGACTAAGCAGGTTTCGAAGCGCGGTCCTGGGCGCCCGCGGACCGCCGATCTTCCTGCGCGACACAGCCATATTTTAGTCATCGCCGGTGAGGCGTTCGCCAACTTGGGTTACGGCGGTACGACGATGGACATCGTCGCTTCGCGAGCCAATATTTCCAAGGAAACAATCTATAGCCGATTTCCCAGTAAGAAGGATTTGTTCGAGGCGGTCGTAAAGTCACGCATAGACCAATTCCTCGCGCATGAATCCGCAAGCACCGCTAATAAGCCGTCGGGCTCGCTGCGTGAAGCCCTGATGCATCATGTCGAAGTTCAGGTTCATGCGACCACATCAGCGCAACTGAGCGGTCTTATACGAATCGTTGCCGCGGAGCACAAGGCATTCCCTGAGCTCGCTAAAGGTATCTTCCGTTGGGCCTATTTGGCAGGCGTTAAAGCGATTGTCGAAGACATCCAAAGATTTGCCATTCTTGACGATATTCCCTGCAACTCACCGGAAACAGTTGCCGAGATGCTGAGATTTACAGTGACCGGCGCGATAAACCAGGCCAGTTTTGACGACAGCCGACTAACCAAGACGGCTATCAAGGCTCTTGCCGATCGAATCGTAACCTTCCTAATGAAGAGCCGCCCATTCTGGTAGGTCCTCATTGGCGATAGAATGATGTCTCCACTTTTTGTCCGGGCTCCGACCCTGAACCGGCGGTCGCTCGCTGCCGACAGTTCGGCGTATCCTTGCCCGGGCGCTGAGGACGATCAAGGCCGCGGGCTCTGCCACGCCGCTTGGGCACCCTGGTTTGTTGCAAAGCACACGCTGTCGTCGCAATCCGCATCAACGGGCGAATATCGCAACCTAGGCGAATTAGTACTCCGAAGTACGGTTGCAGAAATATCACAATGATACGATAATGTATCATTAAGCTGCGTTTGCTGTTGTGTTGCCGATTTGTCGGAGTAATGCTCAGGGCACTCAACGAGGTAACCCCCTCCGCGACAATCGACAAGCAGCTATACAAATCGCCTTAGAGCGCCGGAAAAACCGACGGATGAGGCAGGAAACGCGGGACTAATCATGACAAAATTGTTTGGCCTTGGGGCCAGCGTCATCGCCCTTGCCGCGGCGATGCCAGTGCACGCGCAAACAGCGCCTTCGACGCCAGCCGCGTCGTCTGCCGGTAAAGACACGGTGGAAGTCATCGTCACTGCACAGAAACGTTCGGAGCGCTTGCAGGACGTTCCTAAATCAGTCGACGTCGTTCAAGGTAAAAAGATCGACGAACTCGGCATGCGTGACTTCCAGGATATCCAACAGGTCACGCCGGGCGTCAGCTTTACGGTGACGGAGTCCGGCGCGCCGGGCATTACCATGCGCGGTGTCGGGTTCGACCCGAATTCAGGCACACAGCCGACAGTGAATGTCTATTTCAATGAAACGCCGGTCGACACGGGCACTGCTTTCCGGGCTCTTTACGATATCGGCCAGGTCGAAGTTCTTCGCGGCCCGCAAGGCACCCTGCGAGGCCGCACGTCTCCGTCCGGCGCCGTGACGATTTCGACGCAGACGCCGAGCCTTCACAACTATGAGGGGACGTTCGAGACCTCGATTTCCGATCAAGGTCTGGTGAACACCCAAATCGCTGCTAACTTCCCGCTCATCGAAAACGTTCTAGCGCTGCGCATTGCGGGATTGTCCGATGACGACCGCGGTGCCGACGCCTACGACCCGCATAATGGGACCCATGATCAAAACCGAACGCGATCTGGCCGGGCGACCCTGCTTTTCAAGCCGTTCTCGTCCCTAAAAATCCAGGCCACCGTTCAGCAATTGAACGAGAATTCCATGGCAAACGTCATCATGGCGACGGTGCCGGGCGACACGACATCGCCGATATTGTCCGCCACTGACCGCATCGCCCTGGCTTATGGACCTTACGCCAGCGAATATCGCGGCACCCTCGCCACTTTAACCGCCGATTGGGATTTGGGCCCGGCCACGCTGAGCTATATTGGTGGCTATCAGAACATCGGCAACGACTCGCAGCACGATATCGCCATCGGTGGAACGGTCCCGAACTTTGATCAGATGCAGTACGTGCATTCAAAGTCGTTCCAGTCCAGCCACGAATTACGCCTCGCGTCGAACGGCAATCACTTCTGGAATTACCTGTTCGGTGTCTATTATGACGATAGCAACGCCGCTTCGAACATCCAGCAACCGAATTTTCTGTCCTTCGGTTTCAATCCGACCGTCCCCGCCGTTCCGTCTCCCTATGCCGTTTTGAACATAGGCATTAGCACCCCGGGTCAGACCAAGGACATAGCTTTTTTCACCGATCATCGGTTTAACGTTACGTCAAATGACCAGATCGAGGTCGGCGTTCGTTATCAATCTCAAAAGGATTTTCGCGCCTTCAACCTGGCCATTTCTGGGCTGGCGCTTGGACCTACGCCCATCTCACAGAGCGGAATTCCGCCAGAAGACCAGCATGCGACGTACGACGCCACAACTGGAAGCGTCAGCTACCGTCACCAATTCAGTCATAACCTGACGGCCTACGTTAGCTGGGGCACCTCGTATCGCCCGGGCGGGGCGATGTACACGACGGTTTTGCTGCCCCCGGACCTGCTCCTCTACAAGCCGGAACATTCGACCGACTATGAAGCCGGCTTCAAGGGTAGCGCTTTTGACAACAGGTTGGCCTTCACCTTCGACGTCTATCACCAAGACTTCAAGAACTACCAGGCCTTCACGGGAACCTATCCGGATGTTTCGTCGCAAGCGAACGGAGTGGTTGACCAACAAGTGGCGTTCACCTTCAACACCGATGCCAAAATCAACGGGGTGGAAGGAACAATCACCGCGCGTCCGATCGACAACCTGACCGTTGGTCTGTCAGGAACTTACAATGAGGCGAAGTTTGCCGGGGCGAGTAAGGCGCCGTGCGACGACTTCAACGGCTCAGGCGTGCCAAATGAAACGGGCACCCCCAGCGTGCCGGTCGGGATGTATGTTGCCGAATGCACGTTGACCGGCTCGCTAAGTTCACAAGCCCCCTGGAGCTTGAGCACGAACGGCGAGTATTCGAAGACGTTCGGCAACAACGAATATTTCCTGCGGGCGCTGGCTACGGTCTATCCCAAACGTAGGGATCCGTTCTCCGGTGTCAACTACAAGGGCTATTCGACGGTCAACCTTTACGCAGGCACCCGCTTCCTCGCTGAACAACTCGAGCTCAGCGTCTGGGCAAAGAACCTGTTCAACAGCCAGACCATTACTGTGCAGAACCCTGAACAGCTCGATTATAATACCTATTCTACCGGCTATGCGGCCGTAGAATTGCTGAACAAGCGTGAAGTTGGCCTGACCTTGAAGGCGACCTTCTGATGACGGTGGAGCGGCCCTAGGTCGCTCCTGCTTCACCTGGTTTAAATGCTGCAGCGGATTGAAACTCCCCGACGCGATTTGCGAGATTGCACTCTCGCAACTCGCGTACGGCTGCTTGCAGCTCCGAGCAACGAAGCTCCGAGTGTAATGGATTGGCGAAGGTAGGTTGTTATGACGAGGACGACACGACGGGACGCGTTTAAATTCGGCTTCGGGGCGGCGGCAGTTTCTTCGTTGGCAATCTCAGGTCATGCGAGCGCCACCCCGGGGTCTTCTCCTGAGGGTATCTCACCCGCTGTACCCATTGCAAAATATCGACGTGGAATCGAGGGACAAAGAAAAGCGGATCAAGACAATGGTCGGCTCCTCAACCCGGTCCTGGCAGGGGATCATCCGGATCCGAGTATTCTCAAAGACGGAGATATCTATTACAAGGTCTCCTCGTCCTTTTTGTATTATCCCGCGCTCCTTGTCTGGCGGTCGACCGACCTGGTGAACTGGTCCCCTATCAGTCCCGCGCTCACCCAGCCCATTGGCTCCGTCTATGCAGCGGATATCGCCAAGCACGACGGCCGGTATTTTATCTACTTCGGCCTTTTGAATTTCCCCGCGGCGCCGAAACCGGCTCTGGCGCCAGGAGCTGCCGCCGGTTCCGTCTCCAAGAGGCCCATTGCCGCCGTCATGGTCGTCACCGCTCCCAGTATGACCGGTCCGTGGAGCGACCCCGTTGATGTCGGTGTCTATGACGGTATCGATCCGGGTCACGTCGTCGGCGAGGACGGGAAAAGGTACCTCTACTATAGCGGCGGCAAGGTCGTCAAACTCACGGACGACGGCCTGAAGACTGATGGCCTCGCAACCACTGTGTACAAAGGTTGGCAGTATCCGGACGATTGGGTCGTCGAAGGCTTCAGCCTTGAGGGACCGAAGCTACTTCGTCGAGATGGCTGGTTTTACATGTTTTCCGCAGAGGGGGGGACGGCCGGCCCGCCAACGAGCCACATGATTGTGGTCGCGCGCTCCCGCTCGGTTAGGGGCCCCTGGGAGAACTGCCCGAATAATCCCATCGTCAAGACGATGAGCGCCACAGAGGCCTGGTGGTCGCGAGGCCATGGCACGCCGGTAGAGGGGCCGGCCGGTGATTGGTGGTTTGTTTACCACGGATATGAAAACGGCTTTCGGACCTTGGGGCGGCAAATGCTCCTTGATCCCTTCGAGTGGACAAATGACGGCTGGCCGATTTCCAAAAAATTGGACCTCGCCCAGCCCATTTCCAAGCCCGCCCATGGCAAAGCAAGCCCCCATGGCGTCGCATTCTCCAGCGATTTTTCGCATAACAAGGTGGGCACCGCCTACACTTTCTATAACCCCGCCGCCGACTATCTCACACGTACACGCGTGGAAAGCGGCAGTCTGATCATGGACGCAAGGGGGGCGACGCCAGGCGAAAGCTCTCCGTTGCTCCTCAATGTCGGGGACCGGAGTTACCAAATGACCGTCCATCTCTCGCTGGCAAATGGCGCGCACGCGGGCCTTGTCGTGTTCTATAATGAGAAGTTGTTTTGTGCCTTGGAAACGGACGGCAAGAATTTCCGTCAATACAAGATGGGCGCCGCTTCCCTTTATGACCCGGTCGTTAAGGGTGTTGGAGGGAACCTGTTCCTACGGGTCGTCAATCGTGAGAACGTCGCAAGCTTTTATTACAGCGAAGATGGCAAGGCTTGGAAACTCCATTCGTCCTTTGAGGTGGCCGGTTACAACCATAACATCGGCGACGGCTTTATAAGCCTGCGCCCCGGCCTTTTTGTCACCAAAGCCGGCGCCGCCGCTTTCCACGACCTGACGTACACCGCAATCGTCTGAGTTGCGCTTCGACATACATAAAGGGTGAACAACTGCGAAGGCGCCGCCAACGGTGCCGTCGGCAAAAATAGAGAAGCTGGTCTTGATCGTGAGTTCGATCAGCGCCGCAGCAAGCGAGAGGGGTTATGTCCACATGTTGAATCGCCGCATCTTATTAATGGGCGGGGCCACCGTCGCGGCCGTGGGCGGCGTAGGCGACTTCGCACCGGCCGCGGCCGCGAGCATGGAGTCGAGCTCCATCGAAGTGGATTTAACCAAGGTCACGGGCCCTCTCGACCACATTTGGTCGAAATGTGCCGGGTCCGATCGTGCTGCCATTTCCCTTCGTGGTCAATGGCGCGACGATCTTAGCCGTTTTCATAAGGAGGCCGGCCTCGAACGCGTGCGTTTCCATGGCATCTTTTCCGATGAACTGGGGGTTTACGCGCCATCGATTATGTCGCCTAAGAAGACCCCCAACTGGCAAAATGTAGACCGAGTCTATGATGGCCTGATCGAACGTGGGGTGAAGCCTTACGTCGAGCTGGATTTCATGCCGAAGTTCCTGGCGAGCGGAAATGCTACGTTCGGATTTTACAAAGGGAACACTTCTCCGCCGGCGGTGATGTCCGACTGGAGCGATTTCATTAAAGCGTTCGTTCAGCATTTGATTGAGCGATATGGGCTGTCCGAGGTAAGGCAGTGGCCCTTCGAAGTCTGGAACGAGCCAAACCTGCCGTTCTTCTGGACCGGTAAGCAAGCCGGTTATTTCGAACTATACAAGGCGACAGCACTGGCGGTGAAGTCGGTCAACCCGACTTTGATTGTGGGTGGACCGGCGACCTCGACAATCGGTTGGATTCCCGAATTCCTCGCTTACTGCTCCGAGAATGCGCTGCCCGTCGATTTTGTTTCAACCCACCTTTATCCTGCCGATGATCAAACCCAGATTTTCGGGACAAAGAATGCGTATCCGCAAGCGGACGTCATTCCCCAGGGAATGAAGAAGGTTCGGGCACAGATCGATCAATCGCCGTTCAGAGGGACACCACTTTGGCTGTCTGAATGGTCGTCTGACAGTCCAGCCATCATTGCCCACGTAATCGCTGGATGCCTGGACACGTGCCAGGTAATCTCTCAATGGACGTTCACAGATACTTATGAGGAACTTGGAGTAGCAAGCTATTTATTGAAAGAGGGCGATAATGGTTTTGGCATGATTGCGGCATGCGGCATCCCGAAACCGCAGTTCAATACGTACAAGCTATTACATCGACTGGGGACCCAGCGGCTTGCGACGAGTGAAGGCCCTGTGCTGGCCAGCCGCCGCGCGGACGGGACGGTGGCTGTCGCCGTATGGAACCTCGCCGAGGTCGGCCAGACCGGCGGTATCCCGGGCGCGAGCTTCACGCGCACTGTCAATGGAACAACAAAGACGATGCGCGTCAGTCTGAAAGGCGCACGCCCCGGGCAAGATGTTAAAGTCAGCTATGTAGACCGCGAGCGAGGCTCGCCATACCCGGCGTGGCGACGTCTCGGCTCTCCGCAGTACCCGACGCTTGCCGAGATCGCAGCTAT
>OUMV01000011.1_pt1 | contig 8353 bp, 9 predicted proteins | sample 1691081 | NCBI WGS metagenome assembly OUMV01 (sample SAMEA3914869, study PRJEB12502) | metagenome | biome: forest; material: soil | place: USA | collected 2012-03-12 | depth 0.1 m | reverse complement strand
TCCGGCCGAAGTGCGCGCCTAGCTTACGGCTGCATTGGCCGCCGCACCGGGCATTATAAATCGGAAGACGGTTTCGTCGCCGCTCGAGCTGACGGTCAACCGGCCGTCATGGGCCTTGGCGATTTCCGAGGAGATGTAGAGGCCAAGGCCAAGACCTTCGCTACCGCTTTCTTGCTCGCCGCGTTCGAACGGTTTGAACAACCGATCCATAACGGCGGGGGGGATCGGCGTGCCCTTATTGCAGACGGATAGGATAGCGACTTGATCGGTGCTTTGCGCTTGCAGAATAACCGGGGCGTCGGGCGCGCCATGGGTCAGCGCATTGCCCACGAGATTTGAGACCATCTGTCCGATACGGTTGGCGTCAACCTGCATGGCAGCGCTGAACGCGTAACGCGTTTCGATGGTTCGCCCGGGAAAGGCGCTCCGAAGTTCGGCAACGACGTGATCAAGGAGGGGCTCCAAGGTCTCGTGGCTTTGCCGGTCGATTTTTATGCCGCCGCCCAGGCGTCCGCGCGCGAAGTCCAGCACGTTATCGACCAGTTCGCCGATCCGGTAGGCTGAGCGGCCGATGATTTGACCCAGCGCGCTGATCCGTTCGGCGGGTGCGCCGCGTTCCAGCATCTTGGCGCTGTTGACGATCGCACCCAACGGGTTGCGCAGATCATGTCCCAGAACCGCGATGACTTGCTCACGGGTCTCACTGGCCGATACGGCTAGGGCGTTCGCCTGCTCCAGCTCATGGGTGCGAGCAAAAGCCTGGACCGCGATCGACGCAAAATCCGTGAGCGAGCGTAGGACTCTTAGGTCCTCAGCATCGAACTGGTGTCGGTGATCATGGGCGACGACCCAGACCGTGCCGACGGCCCGGTTATTGACGTGGAAGGGGACCAGCAGCACTTCGTGCGGGGGCGGGTCGAGCTTGGACGTGTATCCATAGTATTTGACCATCTCGATCATGACGATCGGCGCGTCGCGAGAGAGCACTTCGCCGCAGGGACTGAAATCGCGGGGCATGGTACCGTTCAGGTATTTGGTGTAGCCGCCGGCCGTCGCCCGCCACCTGAAGATACGCTCGCCTGTGTCGGACTCGTCGAGGCTGATGCCGGCCGATCCGGCGCCGCACAACGACATTGCCGTGTCAGTCAGCTTCTGAAGCACCTTGTCCGGGGCGTCACTCATCACTCGCATAAGCGCGCGAAGGGCTTCATTCTCCGCCTTGAAGTCCGGCGCGCGCGACGGCCTGGTCGACAGCAATTCGGTCGCGATAACATCCTCAACCGTCGGCGCCGTAGGCGCACTGTCACCTGCGAGCGCAAAAGGTGAAAGGTTGTCGGCTGCGGTCATGCTGTTTTCCAGTCCGGAAGCGGGCATCGGACAATGCGGCATCTGCGGGCAAGCTTTTTGGAGATGATGGTATAACCATACACCGAATTGCCCGGTCGGCAAAATCTACGGATTAAAATTCGCCAGAAACGCGAATCTGCGCGGTCTGTTCCAATCGAAATCTTGCGTCGCCAACCGGTACGATGGCGGACCCATATTGAGAGAGAAACCGATGCCGGATCTGAAAGCCGTCGTGTTCAATTGCACGCTCAACAAGGACGAAACCAAGTCTCATACACGCGTGTTGCTGTCGGCCGTCGAAAAGATCCTGACGGACAACGACGTGTCGGTCGACCACATCCATGTGGCGGGAACGGAGATCGCCCACGGCATGTCGGCGGACATGACCAAGGAGGGCTGGGACCGCGACGACTGGCCGGCGATCTGGCCGCGGGTCCTGGCGGCCGACATCCTGATCCTGGCGACGCCGATCTGGCTCGGCGAAGAAAGCTCCTATTGTCGCAAGGTGATCGAGCGCCTTTATGCCATGACCAGCCTGACCAACGAGAAGGGCCAGCAGATTTATTACAACAAGGTGGGCGGCGCCCTGGTCACGGGCAATGAAGATGGGGTCAAGCACGTCTCGATGTCGATCGTCTGGGCGCTCCAGCACATGGGCTTCACCATACCGCCGCAGGCCGATACGGGCTGGATCGGCCCCATCGGGCCTGGGCCGTCTTTTGGCGATAAATCCGAAGGCGGCACGCCGATCGGCTTCGACAATGATTTCACCAAGCAGAGCTCGACCCAGTTGGCATGGAACCTCATCCACCTGGCTCGCCTTCTCAAAGCCGCCGGCGGCATCCCCAGCCAGGGCAATGACAGCAATGCCTGGAAGAAGGGCGAGCGGTTCGGATATCAAGATCCATCGTCACTGTCCTGAATGTTGGCGCGGCCGTCATGAAAATCGCCACCTACAATGTCAACGGGATAAACGGCCGCCTGCCTGTGCTTTTGCGCTGGCTGGACATGGCCCACCCGGATGTCGTTTGTCTGCAGGAGCTGAAAGCATCCGATGACAAGTTCCCGGCCGCCGAACTGGAAAAGGCGGGCTATTCGGCCATCTGGCACGGCCAGAAGAGCTGGAACGGTGTTGCGATCCTGGCTCGCGGTCTAACCATCCACGAAACCAGGCGCGGCTTGCCGGGTGACCCAGATGATACGCACAGCCGATATCTCGAAGCCGCAATCAATGGCGTCTTGGTAGGCTGTCTTTACTTGCCAAACGGCAATCCGCAACCCGGCCCAAAGTTCGATTACAAGCTTGCCTGGTTTAAGCGGCTCCAACGGCACGCCCAGGACCTGCTCGCGCAGAAAGTGCCTGTCGTCCTGGCCGGGGACTACAATGTCATCCCGACCGACCTGGACGCGCTGCACCCCCAGAGCTGGATCGATGACGCGCTGTTCCAACCGCAGTCAAAGGCGATGTTCGTCGACCTTGTCGCTCAAGGTTGGACGGATGCGATCCGCCATCTGCATCCGAACGAGCAGATTTTCACCTTCTGGGATTATCTGCGGCATCGCTGGGAAAGAAATTCGGGTCTGCGCATCGACCATCTGCTGCTCAGCCCACAACTGGCGCCGCGCCTGAAAGCCGCCGGCGTCGATCGCGATGTCCGCGGTTGGGAGAAGACATCGGACCATGCGCCGGCCTGGATTGAGCTAAAGCCCTAAGGCTGGCCGGCGCCGCCAGAAGATCGGAAGACTTGTCCGGTGGCATAGCTGTCGTCCGGTGCGGCCAATTGCACGTAGATCGAGTAGGCCCCCGCCTATCAAGTTTTAAGTTGAGCCTTTGCGTTGACTGGCTGCGATTTTATGCCGCGTTCGTTATTCAGGAATTGCCGGGCCTTTTATTAGCCCCCCAGCCGGCCCGGCTCGCTAATGCGGACGCTCGTTATCCCCCCTGCGAGCGTCCGCTTTTTCTTCGGCCAGGTGCGTGAGGTGGCGAAGTCGGCTGTCGGCCGTGCTGTGTCTCATGAACGAACAAATGCCAATTCGAATGGACGCACGCCGCACTTTCGGCTCTATGTCCTGTCATAGCAATCCGACTTTATGAAAGCGCCTGGGTGCGCATTGAGGGCAGTGAGACTCCGCTCCAGGTTCAGCGGGACCGTAAGAACGCCGCGGCGTTCAACGTTGGGGACTACCAGTACGACATTGACGGGCGGCCGCTTTGCCCGACTGACAAGGCGCCGGCCATTGCGGCTGTACTCAGTCTTCAGGCGATCAGGGAGGCGGGCCTGGCGAGCGACTATAATCGCGCCATGCGGTAGAAGTCAGAGCTCGTTTGTGGGGATCTCGGTTCCGGTTTGGCGAGGATGCGCCAACATCCCCGCCCGATGTGATTTCAAACCCCGGAGACAGCTTGGATCGAAAAACACCGTTATACGAATCCACATCTATGGATTGAGCTCAAGTAAAATAATTGTAACAAACCAAGTGCTTACGTTTGAAACCATATTCCCGTCCTGCCGAAGAGCCGGTGGAAATTCGAACTTAACGTCTTGGTGCTATAAAAGCCTCGGCCTGTTGGCGGAGCGACTACGCCACGGACTGCAAATCCGTGTAGCCCAGTTCAATTCTGGGGCAGGCCTCCATTCCCTCAATACCCCCTCAATGCCGTGCCTGGCGGCGGCGCTCAAAGCCCAGATCCGTTGGGCGTTCGGGCAAGCCGAGGTGGGGAAGCCAATCCTCGCGATGACCGATCCAGTTCTCGTACATCGGCGCAAACAGGCTGGTGTCGTCGAAACTGCCGAGATGAAGCTCGATCTCATTGCCCTCGTCTTCTTGCTGGCAGATCGGGGAACTGCAAGTTTCACAGCTGAGCCGGCTGGCATGGTTAGAACTGCGCCAGGCTTTCAGGCTACCCGCCACGAGGACCTGATCGGCCCTGTAGACCACGAAGGGGTTGAACGCCGACCCATGGTGACGGCGGCAGATCATGCAATGGCAAAGTCCGACGCGTACGGGTTCGCCTGAGGCCTCGAACCTTACGGCGCCGCAGGCGCACCCACCTTTATAGAGCATGCTCGGTTCTCGCTTACGGATTGAAGGTAGTAGGCATCTTCCGCTGAAGGACCGTAAAATTGCCATAGCGACAACCCGCGATCGGCGGCCAGCAACAAGCTTCCGTGTCTTTTCCTAATTAGATTGCTCCACTGCCCGATGCTGTTTTTACAGGGGGTTCGATATCGTCTAGCCGACCGGACGGCCACCTTTGACCGTCCGAGCTTCCATCAGCAAAGAGGAGCCCCCAATGGCCGACGCCAAACCTTTCAAGACTGACGCCATTCACGAAGAAGACCCCAAGATCCAGGATCGCACCGTGTTCGCCGCGTTTGCCGATACCGCGACGGCCGAGCAGGCAAGAGACGCCCTAAAGGTGGCAGGATACAAGGCCGTCGACGTCACGACGGCCGCAGTCGATGACCAGGGCAAGCCGGTTGAAGAACATGGCTTCTGGCCCAAGCTTAAAGGCTGGTTCGGCGGCCATAAGGACGTGCCGATCTACGGCGAAATGCTTCGCGCCGGCAATAGCTTGGTCACCGTACACACTGAGCAGGGGCGGGCCGCCTATGCCATCGACATCCTGGATGGTTTCGGGCCGCTGGAAATCAAGGGCGGCGACCAAGCCTGGATCGGCGATGACGCGGCGACCCAGACCCGCCGGGACGCACTGGAATCCGACATCGTTCCGACGCCCGATTCGACGATCGCCGGGGTTCAGGATTCCGTCATTGAAGAAGACCTGATCCTGATTGAATACGATCCGGACCTCGGTAATGACCGTGTGCGCGGTTATTCCCGTAACCTCCCGGTCGTTGTCGCGGACCAGGATCGCGACGACGTGGCGGCCGTGCCCGACATCGCACCGGAATCCGTCAAGCGTGCCGACTAGCCACTGCGGCAATGAGACGTAGCATTGGGGCTATCGAAATGTCGAAGAGGTCCAATGCCCAGGGTCGCTGAAGTTCTCATTGCCCGCGGTGACGGATTCGTCACCGAGGTCACAGGCGAAGTCATGCTGCAATTTGGCGGCTTCGCCGGCGATCGCCATTTCGGTTTGACGCGGGCGTCCGACTCGCGAACGCCGTGGCACCCGCGCGGGACGGTGATCGGCAATACCCGCCAGATTTCGATCGTATCGATCGAGGAATGCGCCGCTGTAGCGCAGGATATGGGCATAGCCCGGATCTATCCGTCGTGGCTGGGCGCCAACCTGGCCTTCAAGAACGTAGCCGATTTGAGCGCCATGCCGCCGTCGACGCGGATCTTGTTTCCGTCGGGCGCCACTTTGTTTGTCACGGAAGAAAATGTGCCCTGCCGACAGCCGGCTAAGGTCATCGCGCATGAATATGGACATCCTGAGCTGGCCAGCACCTTTGTCAAAACCGCCATTGGGCGACGCGGCATCCTCGCGCTCGTTGAGCGCGAGGGACTTGTCAAAACAGACGACCGGCTGAAGCTGATTTTCCCAAGGCCGCGGGTATCTTCCGATAGGTGAAGGTCGTGCTTCGCCCGTCGGCGTTCTGCAGCGTTAGCGCCACGTCCATTCCGTGGGCGAGGAGACAATCCCCCGCCGATCCGCCATCAGCTTGCCGGCGCAGGCGCCAATAAGCGCCAAAAAGGGCAGGGCGGTGAGCAGTTCCGTGACGCTATGCATTTGCGTTGCCGCGATTGCGGTGAGGAACGGCCTGCATAGGACAGCGCCACGCATCCTCAACGAGGCGGCCGCTATACTGACGGGCTTCGGAGACGTCACCATGGCGGGCCAGCATCGGATTGACCGACGCGGAACGGGCTTCGTCTCGCTTCAGGATGCTGTCGCGCAGCGTTTCATAACGGCCTTCGCGCCTTAAAGCTTCGAACTGTTCGTGGGCATTGAAGACGAGGACGGGGACGTCGAATTGACGTGAGAGGCGGCTGGCGCCGGGGTGCAGGCCCACAACAAAAAAAGCCTCTCCGGCGAAGCTAAGACAAAAACGGGGGTCGTCGACATCGTCGCTTACTCTCTCGTCATAGGCGTGGCCGTGGCGGGCATCGAGCCGCTCCAGGCTTTCAACGCGGCTCCACAGCGCGCCTTCAAACTCCACCTCACTCAGCGTCGCCTTCTGGTCGAAAAGAACGACGAAGGTCTGGAAGGGCTGCGGATTGGTCTTGAAAGTCCCGGCGAAGTCGCGCAGGGCGTCGTAGATGGCTTCATCGTCGCGCGGGCAGCGGATATCTCCGGCGACCATCATATGCATCTGTTGGCGCGAAAGGGCCGACTTGGCACCCACACAGGGGAAGGCCTTGTCTCGGATGTGGGCTTCAAATCGTTCGATCAGATCATTCTGCCTGGCGACCTGAGCGTCGGTCTTTTGCGTCGTCATAAACACGGAAACGCTTCCTCTTGTTGGACGCTCAGGGTAGGGGGGTTGGGCTAAGGATGAAGCTCGCCCTTGGGCGCCCGTCAAAAAGGATCGCATAAGAATCCTCGGTGCAACTTTGCACCTTTAAGCACTGAGAACCGGCTGTTTGCGGGTTCGGATGCCGGCGGCGAATGCGTGGCCAATATCTTGACGCTCATTGAGACCGCTAAGCTTAACGGTCTGGAGCCTGAACGAAATCTGGCCCATATCATAAGTCGGATCGGCCATAGCCTGGTACCGCGCCTATCGGATCTGCGCCCCTGGCCTCTGAGGCCCGTTTCGGATCGAGAATAAAAGGAAACAGCCTTGTCGGAAACGCCCGAAGCGATGATTGGCGCGATGGAAATCGCTAGTTGCCACGCTTGGCCGGCAATGAGCGTAGCAAACTGTGGCGGATGGCAATTCCGCAGCGCAAATGGCTATACAAAGCGTGCAAACTCAGCATGCGCGATATCACCGAGCATGCCGTTTCAGGAAGTCCTCAGAGAAGCCGAGCAATTTTACTCTCAAATAGACCAAGAAGTAATATTCAGACTGTCTCCAATTGCCGGCGACGAACCCCGCCGGATCCTTTTGAACAATGGCTATCTTGGTTTTGACCCGTGTCATGTCATGATCAAAGTGGCAAGCGCCCACGAGGATTTCCCTCATGTTGTGATCGTAGAAGGCTTAGACGACGGTTGGCTTGCCGGCTTTACCGCCGCCAGCAAAATGACACTGAAACAATCCGAGGCTCATCGGAAAATAGTGACCAACATTCGCGGCCGGGTAGCCTGTGCTACGGTTTATCAGAATGAGCAGGCGGTCGGGTTCGGCATGGCTGTCATGGAGGGCCAATTCACTGGTATTTTCGATGTTGTCGTGGACTCGAGCCATCGACGGCAGGGCCATGGCAGAGAAGTTACTCAGGCTCTGTGTTCATGGGCATCGCAGACGTGCGCAAAATTCGTCTATCTTCAAGTTCAAGCCGAAAACGACGCCGCCCGAGCACTCTATCACGGCCTAAAGTTTTCTGAGTCTTATAGCTACAGCTATTTCTCACGTTTGAAAAACATGACCTAACCGGACGCCTACGGGATAACCGTTCGACATGGCAGCGAAAGACGACGGTCGGAAGCTAATTCAGGCCGGTCCGGTGGGCGAGCCAGGATTTGGCGTCTGGGCCATCGTTCCAATGCTGAGCAAACCGGCTGGAATACCAGGCGGCTTCGGTCTCCTCGGCCGGCTGGCAATGGACGGGCGCTTCCCCGTCCCAATTCAATCGGTTCAGAAGATAAGGGCCGATATAGGGATTACTGTCGACAGCATTGTCCAACCAGTCGTTGGCGTCGTCGCTTTCCATGCGAAATTCAATCAGGGCGCGCGTCCAACACCAGATGGCGGAACGATCCGCCTCAAAGCGCCGCAACAACTTGCTCAGACGTCTTACCCTGCGCGTGGTTAGAAGGCAGTGGGCCAGGTCGTAGCGTATGCGAAAACCGTCTGTCGGGTCAAACCGAAGAACCTCGAAGTAGGTGTCAATTGCATGGTCCAGATTGCCGCTGGCGCGCTGGGCG
>OUMV01000025.1_pt1 | contig 10126 bp, 10 predicted proteins | sample 1691081 | NCBI WGS metagenome assembly OUMV01 (sample SAMEA3914869, study PRJEB12502) | metagenome | biome: forest; material: soil | place: USA | collected 2012-03-12 | depth 0.1 m | reverse complement strand
GCAAGTGATCGGCGTCCTTTGCGCGATTGGGGCCCTGGCTTCATGGACGACCTATGCGGTGGGCAATAGCCGCTATCTCGCCCGCCTTGATGGGATTTCTGCCGGGGACTGGAACCTGCTGACCGGCATCGTCACCGGCGCCCAGGCCCTGGTCCTCGTGCCGGTCGGCCTGGTCTTCCCTTCGGGCCATCACACGGCGGGCGACTGGATGTGGCTCGCCGGCGTTTCGGTCGCCATCGCCGTGCTCGCTTCGGTCGTCGGCAATGCCTTATGGAACCGCATGAGCCGCCTGCTGCCTCTGACCCTGGTTGGCCAGATTATCCTGTTCGAAACCCTGTTTGCCCTGGTCTACGGCTTTGCTTGGGAGCGGCGTTGGCCGACGGTCCTGGAGGCGGTCGCCTTCGTGTTCGTCGCGCTCGGCGTCATGTCGTGCATCGCTACCCATCGCCGACCGCCCGGAAAGCCGCACAATCTTTGAGAGCGACTGTCTTGCGAGGGACGTGACGAGACTACATTTCACCGCTCCCAGGTGCGCGGCGGCGGAGTGATCATTCCTGGCCTACGGGAATCGTCGTGCGGGGGCGACGCAAATTTGCTCCGATCGGATGGGCGAAATGTATTCAGCTCAACAAGCTTTCCTAGCGGCTAGCCATCGCGCCGGTAATTCCATCCTGCAGCTTCAAGGCCATTTGCGCTGCGCCGGCGGCTGATTGATATTGCTGGAGATCGGAAATGGATAGGTTGATCGTTGTACTCTGTCTGATGTCACGGTTGTCGGCCGTGTTGAGGACGGTGTTTGCAACTTGCCCCGGATTGAGGTTGTTCAGCACGACGGTTGCGCCATTCGAACCCGGAATAATGGTGCCGCTCGCCCCAGAATTTAGCTTGATTCCGGCCGCGGCAGCCGCGGCGCTCAGATCAGCGTTCAGGCCACCGCTGTTAGTCTGTACCGGTCCAGATGGCGTCCATGTTAATTGCGATCGCAAGGCAAGCTTGCCATCAACATAGGTATCAACGACGGCACCGAAGCCGAATTCGATACCATTTGGCGTCCTGAAGCCGCCACGTTCTTCATCAAGTTGATCGTCGGACAGCGGGGCGGGGCCTGCAACCTTTGAATCCACCGTTGCTTGAGCAACGGCAATACCGGGCATTGCCAGAAGAGGGAACAACAGGAAAGGTGTGAGATGACGGTGCATGAGACGAGTCACGGCGTCGCAGTTGAATAGGTCATCGGCGTGATCTGGTAGATCGGCGGGAGGTCGCGCGAAAGGCTGGCCAGGCTATCATCGCTTAAGGGCTGAGAGAGGTTGGCCTTGGCCCAAGGTGACCATTCCGACGACTGGTTCCAGGCAACCTTCATCTGTGGTGTGGTTTGGATCGCAAAGACGATACCGTTCCAAATCTTTTCGAAGTCTGGAGCGTCGTATGTCCTTAGCCCACCGGCGGGATCACCAATCAGTATCTTGCCGTTGCGCACCCCCTTGATGACGACGAAGTGTTTATATTCGCCGACGCTGACGACAGCGATGCCGGGGCGGTCGAAGGCTCCGAGCTGGACCGCATTCAGGCGATATCCGTTCGCTCGATACCCTCTCGTTTCGAGATACTTCTTAAGATCCAGAAGTGAAAAGCCGACCTTCTGGATCTTCGCCTGATCTCCCGTGGCATACATGGCTCTAAAGATCTCCGCTTCGCTCACGTGGTCGCCGTATTGGTACGTCAGCAGGGTCGCAAGCGCCGCGGAGCCACAGCTGTAGTCATACTGCTGGCGCACAACCGTCCGAAACGGGATGTCGCGCAAGCTTGTTAACGGTACGTTGAACTCTCCGCTCAGTGTGGAAATGCTTGCCTGCCCGTGCACCAAATCGGGCAAAGCGGCCCACGTTATCAGGGCGCCGACCAGAGCGATGGAAGTCGCGCCTCTCATTTTCCGGCCACGCCGGAGATGTTCACGCTCAGGCTGCCTTGGAGGTTATTGTTATTGCCGGTATTCATCACAAAATTGCCGACTCCATTGTAGCCGCTCAGCGCGTTTCCATCGAGACTGATCGTGCCGGTCGTAACGGTTGTCGCATTTACGGCGTTGCCGCTGTTGACGGCGGTCAATTGCTGGCGGCTGATCACGCTGTCCTCGGCTGCGGTTCCCGCGCTGACGCTGTTCAAATCGTCTATCGTCATTGGCGCAGGCGGCTCGGCGTTTGGCGGAGTCTTGGTTGCCGCATCATCGGGTTGGGTCGCCCGATCAAGATTGGGGGCGGTCGAGAATGTGATGGTCTTCGATTCTGCCAAGCCCGTATCGGGAAGGCATAGGCCGATGAGGAGGGCGCAAACGATTTGGGCGGGCTTGGACATGACAAGATTCCGATCGCGGGGCTTAGTCTAAGAGGAATCCTGGGCTGGTCGGATTAAGACCAGCCCAGGCCGGGCGATAAGCCCTACTTGCCGAACGAAATGTTGGCATTGGCCGCCATCGCCGTCGCGGCTTGGTTGGCCGAGCCGAGACCCGTATTGTTGCTGGCTGTTTGAATCCCCGAGAAATTGGCATAGGCGCCGCCGTCAGACGAGATCGCACCCGTCGTGAATGCGCCATTTTGCGTGCTCGGGTTGCCGGCGAAGGTAACGGTCGAGCCGGTCACTGAGGCGTTTAAGTCCTCGCTCGACATGCTGGTATATTTAACCGACGAGTTGTTGTTCGAGCCGTTGACCGAGTGGTTCGAGTTGTCGGTGTTATTCGAATTGACCGCGTCATTCGATGCGACGGTGTGCGTCGAATTGTCGGCGTTGTCGGAATTGTCGGTGGACGTGTTGTTCGACGCGACGGTGTTGGTGTGCATCGAGCTGTCGGTCTTGGTGTCGGTCGTGTTGGTGGTGTTATTCCAGGTCTTTGACGCATCGGTCGTGTTGTTCGATGCGACCGTGTTGGTGTGCGAGGAGCTGTCGCTGCTCGTATCCGACTTGGTGTTGCTCAGGTTGGTCGTCGTGTTCTTGGAATTGTCGGTATTGTTGTTGGACGCAACCGTGTTGTTGGATGCAACCGTCGCCTGGTGCGAGGAGCTGTCGCTGCTTGTCGATGTGTTGGTGTTGGTCTTGTTCGTCGTATCGGTTGTGTTGGTGGTATTGTTCCAGGTCTTGGACGCATCCGTCGTGTTGTTCGAGGCCACCGTGTTGTCGGAAGCGACGGTATGAGCGGAGCTGTCGCTCTTATTCGTCGTGTCCGTCGTGTTGGTGGTATTGTTCCAGGTCTTCGACGCATCGGTCGTGTTGTTCGACGCTACGGTGTTGCCGGAGGCTACCGTGTGGGCCGAGCTGTCCGTCGAGGCGCTCGAGTTCGTCGAACTATCGGTCCAGTTCTTGGATGCATCGGTCGTGTTATTTGAGGCCACCGTGTTATTGGAGGCCACCGTGTGGGCCGAGCTGTCCGTGGCATTGGTCGTGTTTGTCGAAGTGGCGGTCGAGGAGCTGTTGCCGGTGTCGCTCAACGAATTGCCCGAAGCTACAGTCGCGGCATGCGAAGAGCTGTCGCTGTTATAGCTACCGAGCGTAGCGTTTGTCGGCACAGCCTGCGCCATCACGGTGCCTGCCAAGGTCAAACCGACGGCGATGGCCGAGGTCGTCGATACGAGCGTTTTCAAATTTACAGTGGTCATGACATTCAACCTTGAGAAAAGTTTCAATCGGAGAGTTTCTCCAAAAGCAACAATCGACAAACTGTTAAAAGGTTGCGTGTATTTAAAAATATTTTCGAAGTAATAATTGAATTAACGGGCGAACAAATGACTGTACATCCGTTCTTTGTGAGGACGGATTGAATTTTGTAATTTGGTCTGGAGAAGTGACGGTGGGTTTACGTTAGAATTTCATGGGTAGACTCACGGTCGCTTGCATGTTGGGCGCGTCGCTGGTCACGCCAAATTGGAAATTGGTGTTAAGTGAGGTTCGGTCATTGAGCCTGAACGACCATCCCATGAGTAGCGAGCCAACCTGGAGGCTGTTGGCCTTCTGGAGGGTGCCGCCGATCTGAGAGCGAGTCTCGAAAATATAAATATGGTTGTACCCCAATGACACCGAAAGCCGCGGATTGAGCGATAGGCCAAAGCCCATAGAGGCGCCTATGGAATCGCCGGGCGCGACTTTTCCGATGAGGGCGCCGCCAATGGTCTTGTTGATGTCGCGAGAGAAATTATGCGTGTAGTTTATGCCCGCAAAAATCACCGCAGGATCAGAGGGGTAGAGTATTGTGAGCCCACCTTCGGCGCCCCAGAATCCCGATCCCGTGGCCAAGGACGTGGCTACGCCGAACTGGTCGTAATTGACATCGTAGGGGCCGCGGCCGGTAGGCGGCTTCACATGGGCATCCGCGATAAAAATCGGTTGGCCCGGTTCAACCTCGTTGATCTGATAGCGTGCGGAAACATCGATATCGCCGAGGCTTGCCCCATGCAGATTCTCGGTCATATTGATCGTCTCGTCGCGTTGGGCGAGCGTTGTAACGCGGTCTTGGCGGTCAACAAACGGGAGCTGAATCTCGGCTTCCAGGTGATTTGTAATGCCATACCGCAAGGACGCGGTCGCCACGCCCGTATCATGGTCGGCATTGTTGGCGTCGATAACGCCGAGCTGTATGCCGGGAATGATTTCCACGCCTTGGAAAACAAGGCGGTTTGCCGTTGAAACAACAAGCTGCAGAGATGGCTCGACCACCCAATGCCCCTTGGGGGTGAGGACGCCCACGGATTCGGGAAGCGCGGCGACCTCCTGAATCTGGTGTACGTTGGCCGGGGCTTGGCCAACGGGATGATCCGGCGCCGCCTGAATGGCGGTGGGGGATTGGACCTGGGGCGCGATGACCTGAGAGGGAGGTGGCGCCGCCGTGGCAAGACGCACGCCGTCTGTTGAAGGTAGAATCCTTCCCGGCACCATGGTGGCCGCTGAAGCTGGTGGTGGGGCTGCTTCCGGGGCTGGAGGTGGTGGCCGATCGGCCTCGACCAGGGCTTGCTTCTGCAGGCTCGCAATGGCCTGCTGTTGGGCCGCGATCGTCTGCGCTTGCTGTTCAACCCTGAGGGAAAGGGCTTTTATTTGGGCGGCAAGTGCTTTTGCGCCAGGGCTGGAATGGGAATGACGAGGTGTCGCCGCCAGAGCCGGCGGCGCAAGGCCCATGAGGCTCACTCCAGTCACAAAAAGGAATAGGGCGGTGCTCCGCCTCGGTTTCAGAATCCTGCCTAGCATGCAAATCCTTCATTTAAACGATCGCGGGCGCGCTTTACGCGGCTTTTGAGAGTGCCGATCGAGCAGGCGGCGATTTCCGCCGCTTCTTCGTAGGATCGTCCTTCCTCGATAATCAGGACGAGTGCGTTTCGGCTATCTGCGGGCAAACGGTCCATTGCGATCAGCACGTCGCCGTATTGCAGGCTCCATTCCTGAGCTGCGGGGATGGTTTGCCGGCTGGCCCAGTAGCCGTCGGAATCATTGACGAGGTTGCGGTTGCGTTTGGCGTCCGCATAGCAGCAGTTCTGCAATATCTTAAAGAGCCAAGATTTCAGGTTGGAGCCGGGCACAAAGGACGACTTGTAAAGCCAGGCCCGTGTGAGGGTCTCCTGAACCAGGTCGTCTATGTCGCACCGTGATCGCGCCAGGGTCCGGGCAAACGATTTCACCGCAGGGATTTGCGCGATCACTGCGACCTCAAAGGCTTTTGCGTCGTTACCGGGAAGATCTGCCATTCACCCGAACGCGCCGAATTAGCGGCGCTGCCCCCACCTGATTAACGTTTTGTTAGCCATACGTCTGGGGCGGAAGATTCAGACGTGAGTGTCAGGACTTTTTTTTCTTCGAAAGTCCGAAGATCGATTTTTTCACCTTGAATTAGCCTGATTGGGGACCTGAATTCCCCAAATAGGGGAATTATACTTGATCCACCTGACCACCTCGGACTTGCCGATACAAAAAGGCGGCTCAGCTGGATCCCGCGCTCTGACGCTTGCATTTTCTCCATGGCGGAGATATTGATAACCGCGATATATGTAAAGATGCCGTCGCAGAACTGTCAGAAATCCTTAGGCTTCTCGCACATGCGATAGGAAATTGGGGGGTAGTGGTGGGAGCAGCCGCCGCGCAGTATTACAGTTGCACTATTCATGATTATTTGCGACGTGTTCCTCATGTATTGCGACTTCGCTATATGAGCTGAAATTCTGCGCGATATGCACAGTTTATAATTACTCGGAGTCCCTTGCACTTCTGTCCGTTGGCCTCGGCCGACTCGTGACCGTTTCTAGAGGAGGGCTGAGATGTCCACGGCAAATGATGCGGATTGGTCGCGTTCGCGTGAGCGTCTCGTTCAAGTGAGTGAGAAGGACCTTGAGGCTCTGCTTCACGACGTCGGGCGTGGCGATCGTGCAGCGTTGAAGCACCTCTACGAAGCATATTCGCCCCGTCTGTTCGCGATCCTATGCCGGCTGGTGGCTAGCCAGGTTTTGGCCGAGGACGTGTTGCGCGATGTGTTTATCGCGGTATGGCAGGAGGCTTGGCGGTTTGATGCGACCAAATGCGTGGCGAGTGCATGGCTGATTGCCTTGACCAGACGCCAGTGCATCGTGGCTCTTAAAGCCGAAAGTGTGCTTGCCCGATCCGATCGCGTTTCGTTCTAGACGATGCGTCTTGAGGTGCGAACCGCTGAATGTTTTTTGGGTCTCTCTTGTGGCCAAAAACGCGGGGTGGGGCGGTCAGCCGTGGAGCGGATCGACACAGACGTAAAGAAGCGCGCCCGTACGACTGACGATTTCGCCTGGGCGCTGCAAGGTCGTCCGCTCCGCACGGTCTCCGGTGCGCATAATCACGCCGCCCACTTCAAGCTCCCCGTCCAAAAGAAGGCACTCCCTCGCGGCGATATAGTCGCGTTCCGGAAACAAGGCACCGGGCGATACCCGATAGAGGATCCTTTGGCCGCCCGGCGACTCTTGGGCCTGCAGATGTCGCCGTTCTATGCCCGGCACGAACGGTTCCCAATGTCCGGTAGGCAGTGGCGCTGTGCGCGGCGCGGGCAATCTGTCCAGATCGTTGACGGCCGCTTCGATCCGGCTCCACAGGCCTGGGGGCGGCGCGAGCGTTTCGCCTGACAGTTCAACGTCTGAAAACAGCTCGCAGAAGCCGGCGACGCGTTCTACGAAGTCTGCGCTGGATTCCATTCGCGCATGGACTTGTGCAACCTCCACGACCGTTGCTACGCCCAAAACGTAGCGAGCGGCGAGTAACGCTTCATATTCTCTCAGGTCGGGATCATGCATAACTTTACTTGTGCGAGCCCTCGCTTAATCCAACTCTTGGCTGTACCCAAAGGAACTCGCAGTTCACCGGCCAGCTCCTCGTGAGTCAATCCATAAAAATAGCAAAGCGTCATCGCTCTGCGTATTTCCGGCTTGAGCATGTCAATAGCGCGGGCTAGAGCAATGCGTGTTTCGCTGTCGACGACGTGATTGGGGGCTGCACCTTCATATTCGAGCGAATCTGCCTGATTGCCCCGGCAAAGCATGTCGCGATTCGACGCACGAATTAAGTCAATTGCCTTGCGGCGCGTGAGCGATACCAGCCACGCCCGCGCGCTGCCTCGGCTGGAATCGAAGAGGTGGGCTTTTTTCCAAATATGAACAAAAGTATCCTGAAGCAGGTCTTCCGCGACGTCGCGCTTCTTAACCATACGAACAAGTGTGGCGAAAAGAAGGGGCGCCATATCGTTGTATAGGCTTTTTAACGCCTGCAGATCACCCTCGGAAATTTTCGACAATAAAATTTCGGGCGCCGAGGCCTCTTCCGTTACCGTTATGTGTTCAGCCAACGGCACTTCGGCGCTTAAGGCGATCATAGGTGTCTCCCTGGCCTATAACTTCGGTTGCCACGCCGTAAATTTTCAATGCGGTGGCGCCGCCACGACTGCCGCTCTTTTGCGCGCAATTAAGCGCTTACACGAAGACTTTCGAGAAGAAAAAATAACATTGTTTTGATTTTGACATGTAGCTCGGCGCGATCGCGTACAACCGGTATTTTTCAGCTGTCAGATTGCCAAAGTTCAATTATCGTATATTGTATACTGGCGTATTTTTGGCGAGGGCATCATGAAAAATTTCGTCTCCGGCATTGGCCTTGCCATGACGATGGTTACGCTTCCCGCCTTCGCTCAGTCTGTGGCAATTCCAGTTCACGCCGACCACAATCCGATCCTTTCGAACGGCGACTACTATTCGACCGATCCGGCGCCGATCGTCGTCGGCGACACGCTCTACATCCTGACCGGCCGCGACGAAGCGCCGGCGGGCGTCAACGACTTCATTATGAACGAGTGGCAGGTGCTGGCGACCAAGGACGTCGCCTCGGGCAACTGGGCCTTCTATCCGCACTTCCTGCGCCCGGAGCAGGTCTTTGCTTGGGCGGCACCGGCGCGCGCCTATGCCGGCCAGATCATCGAGGGGCCGGATAAGCGTTTCTACCTTTATGCCCCGGTAATGCAGGCCCATTGCGACGACAAGGATTGCTTCGGTGTCGGTGTCGCCGTGTCGAACAGTCCGCTTGGCCCCTGGACCGACGCCCACCCGGCGGGGCCGATCGTTTCGCAATCGGCCGGCGGCCATAACGACATCCAGAATATCGACCCGACCCCCTTCGTCGACGACGACGGCCGTGTTTATCTCTATTGGGGCACGTTCGGCCAGCTGCGCGGCATGGAACTGTCCGCCGACATGATTACGCCCAAGGGGCCGCAAGTCGCCATGACGGGGCTGAAGGGCTTCTTCGAGGCGGCCTGGCTATTCAAGCGCAAGGGCACCTATTACCTGGCCTATGCCGGTAATGACACCAAGCCCGGCGACGGCTGTACGTCCGCCATCTACCACGCCTGCATCGCCTATGGCACCGCGCCGTCGCCCATGGGGCCCTGGACCTATCGCGGCGTGGTCCTGCCGCCGGTGTCGTCGACGACCTCGCACCCGGGCTTCATCGAATTCAAGGGCAAGTGGTACATCACCTACCACACCGCCGACGCCAAGGGCGGCGATCACTTTCGGCGCAGCGTGGCGATTGACGAGCTGCACTGGGACGACAGCGTCTCGCCGGCGCGCATGCTGCCGGTAACGCCGACCCCTCTTCCGCCGTCGGTTCTGGAACCCCAGCGCAATATCGCCCCGGCCGCCCACAGTTCGGCCTCGAACGAACCCGTGCCGGTGCAATACTGGATCAAGGCGCTGAACGACGGCATCGTGCGGCAGTCACCGCTGCCGCCCGATATGTGGGGGACGTGGAACGGCAACAACCCCGCCCATGCCTGGGTGCAATATACCTGGGACCAGCCGGTGACGCTGAACGGCTCGCGCCTCTATTTCTTCAACGACCAGCCGGCCGGTTCGGGCATCGGCGTCGCCCCGCCCAAGGCCTGGCACCTGGAATACCTCAAGGATGGCCAGTGGGCGGCCATTGACGCGACCTATACGACCGACATGGATCGCTTCAACGACGTGACCTTTGCGCCCGTGACCACGACCTGCCTGCGTGCCGTCTTCGAGGCTTCGTCGAAGGACGGCACCAATGCCGCGGTTGCCGTGCAGGAGTGGGAGGCCCTGGCGCCGCAAGCCCAGCCGGTCAAGGTCGGCGGACCCGGCAAGGGGCCCGGCTGTCCAGCTTAAAAGACGTGCGCCGCGATCCAGTCGCCGACGGTTTTCAGGGCCTGTGGCGCCAGGGTCTCGTCGATCGCGCCATATTCATTGGGTGACCCGGTCTTGGCATCCTGGAACAGGTGGTTGAGGCCCGGCATTTCGACGACGGTCACGTCGCGGTCGTCGGCCAGGGCCGTTTTGATGGCCGGCAGGTTCGTCTTGGTTTCGACCTGCAGATCCAACGACCCGCCGACCGCCAGGACGGGTACGCGCACCTTGCGCAGGGTGGGCACCGGATCGTAGCGCAGGAAGGAATACATCCAGGGATCGGTGACCTTGGCGATGTTCTGGTCGGCTTGCTCACGGGTAAGGACGCCGTTCGATATGGCCCGGGCCGCGTTGGCTTCGAGTTTCGCCTTGGCGTCGGTTACGTCACGCGACGCCTCGATCACCGCAAAGCCCCGGGCGGTCAAGGCCTGGGTCTT
>OUMV01000001.1_pt1 | contig 11635 bp, 11 predicted proteins | sample 1691081 | NCBI WGS metagenome assembly OUMV01 (sample SAMEA3914869, study PRJEB12502) | metagenome | biome: forest; material: soil | place: USA | collected 2012-03-12 | depth 0.1 m | reverse complement strand
TTAAGCGGGGGGCGCCTTCCATCCGGCCTGAGCCTGTAACACCACGGACGCGACATTATTGTCTGATAGTGAACATGCGTAGAGATTTAGCGCCGCTAGGCGTCGTGGGCTCGCATATTCATTCGAATGCTTATTCTCCCAAGCCTTTGAACAGGGGGTGGCATGGTGGTGTGAGTCGATGCTGTTCATCCCCCCGCGGACCGGCAGATTTGAAAAGCGTCCTTGCCCCCCAAGGGCGCCCGTTTTCAGGTCGGCCTGGTGTTTGTTGGTTCAGCACCCCTGAAGAAGGTCGCGTTTTTCCTCAAGATTGCGAGAGCGTCTCGAAGCGCGTAATATCCTCCGATGCAGAAGACATCTTCGACACCAATATTTCCGCTGTGGCGCGCCCTGACCTGGGGTGGCGCTGCGCTCCTCTTGCTATTGCCGGCTATTGCCATGCAGTTCACTGACGAGGTGAAGTGGGGTGCAGGCGACTTCGCGATCTTCGGCGCGATGTTAGTTGTTGCCGTACTCGCTGTCGAACTGGTGATGAAATTTGCCGCGACGCTTCGCACCCGGATTTTGTTAGGCGTGGCGATTGCGCTCGCATTTTTTCTGACCTGGGCGCAACTCGCCGTGGGCATATTCGGAAGCTGATTTGGCAGATGCCTTGACATCGCGCCGGGCTCGCTCCTGAACAGCCTGCCTCTAATGCTTGATCACCACAAACCACACGGCGAACATAATCGCCATCATCGATAACATGAGCACGGCGATAGCGGCTTTTCGGCGCTTTTTCCGCGACCGCTTGAATCCGAACATTGCGATCTGTTGCTTGTCGTCCCAGTCCATGATCTCTCCGTCAGCTTCGGGCGGATTTAGCATAGACCCGGTCAGAGCAACAGAGGTCAGGCGGCTCTCATGCCCTCCAGGAACTCGTCCATTTCGTATCGCAGGCGTTTGCGCCTGTTCCGACAATTCGCCCAAAGCTGACGAATGATTGCGCAAACGCCGTAACGCCGAGTTGGGTTTCTTCGAGAAGCTTCGCTTCTGCCGGACAGCTGTGTGTCAAGGACGCGGGGTGATCCGCGCTTGCTCATCGAAAATCGCGGTCTGTCCCGGCATTTGCCGGTTTCTCGTCCAGGCGCGTAGCAATAAAGACTGGTCGGAATCGGCTTGCAACCACTCCCGAATCTGGTGGCGTCGTTCGTCGGCATCCCTCTTCACAAATTGTGCTTGATTGTTTCCCTACGCTTACCTCAGGTTGCTATTAAACAACGCTAAACTGATTAAAGACTGTCTAACGTGAAAGGGCGGTCTAGGCGCACATCGACGGGTGAAGCGCATTTCGGCCAGTCAACTGGAACCTTTGTCCCATGGGCGAACCTTATGGCGGACACAGGTCAATAACTCGATGCCGTGTGATCGCGCCGGCGAAAGGTCAGCATTGTGAACAAGGACGAACCGTTAGAAACCCGTCATCCTGACGCGACGGATATTCATGTCGGCGCGAGGGTTCGGTCGTTGCGTCGCCAGCAATCATTGAGCCAAACCGATCTGGCGGGAGAACTGGGCCTGACCTTTCAGCAAGTGCAAAAATACGAGAAGGGCACGAACCGCATCAGCTCATCGAAGCTGTATGAAATAGCCAACCGGCTTGGCGTACCGGTCGGCTATTTCTTCGAGGGGCTGACTGGCCGCGGCAACGTGGCCGCGGCGTCACGCCAGGCCGCCGTTGACGATTTTCTGGCAAGCCAAGAGGGCATAGAACTCGCAAAGGCATTTATGCGGCTTCGTTCCGGCCCGATACGGCGCGAAATATTGAAACTGGTCCGCGCATTGGGCGAAGAACGCTAGTCCAGGACCGCGACCTGATTGGCGTGCGGCGATTTGCATTGATCCCCGAAATTGGGGATGCTGCGGCAAGAAGGCGGATCACGCCAACCTGTAAATGTAGCGCGCTCCATCAATCACAGTCTCGGAATAGTCCATCCGCAAATCATTGGCGATGGCGTCGTAATCGAGGTACTTGGCAATGGCAGCGGGGATTTCGCCATAAAGACCATCGTCGACAAATTGCTCCGCCAAGTCCCGGAAGCTTTCGCATGCGTACACGTCGATATCGATTTGATTGGGCTTATCGTGCTTAAGAATGCATATATCAGGCGACAATAATCTTCATCGGTGAAGACAGCGCCACCATTTCAATAACTGGGCAGAATGGTCGCGGCATCTATTGCCGATCCGAACGCGACTTGGCCATAGCGGCTGGAAGGTGTATAATTAGGTTGTCTTTCGCCTGCCGAGGCCGGACATGAACGATGTCGTCATTGCGGGACGACCGCGTGCAGTTCAGTACATCAGAATGTCGACTGAGCATCAGCGGTACTCCCTGGAAAACCAGCAAAAGACCATAGCCGAGTATGCGCAGCGTCAGGGGTACGACATTGTTGCGACCTACGCGGACGCTGGGCGAAGTGGGCTTACGCTACACGAACGACGGGAACTCCGCCGCCTACTTCGCGATGTGACTGATCCCGATCGAACTTTTTCAGCCATCCTCGTCTTGGACGTCAGCCGATGGGGAAGGTTTCAGGATACGGACCAGCACGCCGCCTATGAATTTATCTGCCGGGAGATGGGCGTCCATGTCGAATATGTAGCTGAGGCGTTTGCCAACGACGGCACATTTGCCTCGTCCATGCTCAAGCACATGAAGCGCATTATGGCGGCGGAATATTGCCGTGATCTTTCAGCCAAGGTCAGTTGGGGTCAGGTGCAATCCGCTCGGCGTGGCAATAAGCAGGGCGGCACACTAACGCTCGGTCTTCGTCGTCTATTGGTTGATGCCCATGGCAGGCCGAAATGGCCCTTGGCGCCGGGCGAGCATAAGGGTTTTGCCGAAGACCGAGTGACCATTATACCGGGCCCTGAAGAGGAACTGAAAGTCGTTCGCCAAATCTTCAAAATGTTCCGTGCCGGAACCTCTCTTTCCGACATTTCGCGGCATCTCAATTACATCGACGCGCCCGCCACCTTGGACACGCCCTGGAGCTTCCAAAAGGTCAAATCGATCCTGACAAACCCTGTGTACGCCGGATTTTACGTCTATAATCGCTCCTCGCAAAAGCTGCGCACGCCGCGCGTCGAAAACCCCGAAGCATTATGGGTCAAGGTGCGAGTGTGGGATGGCATCATCAGCGAAAAGATCTTCGACGAGGTGCAGGTAATGCTCAAGGCGCGTAAGCGCGGCGGCAATACCGCTTATGTCAAAACCAAGATGCTAGAAGGAATAACGCGGCTGCTCGCCGAACAAGGGCATTTGTCAGCAAAGCTCATCAATGCCTGTGATTATGTGCCGGTCAGCTCAACCTTCGTGAAACGCTTCGGAAGTCTCCAAGAGGCGTACAACCAGATTGGCTACCGGAAAGAAGCCAAGGCCACCGTGAAGGTCGTTCGGCCGCACCGGGGGCGACCCTACCCGAAAGAAGAGTTGCTGGACCAGCTACGTCGTGCCTTGGCCGAACATGGCCGGTTAAGCTCGGGCATCCTCATTCAGTGCCCCTATGCGGCGAGCCTGCACGTGTACGCCAAGGCCTTCGGCAACCTGACGAACGCTTATCAAGCCGCTGGATACTCCGCGCGGCAGCTCGATCCGGTAAATAGAAGCCGATGCGACGAAGCAGACGCGCTGCAAAAGCTTGCGAAGCTTCACGAAACTCACGGCTATATCCATATCGGATTGGTGTTCAATAATAAGACCATGCCATCGCCAGTCTGGTATTGGCGCCGGTTTGGCAGTTTTGCCAATGCGTGTCTGAAGGCTGGAATTGACTACGACTTTGGTACCAATGTCTCTCGGGGCAAGTACCGAACGCTTACGACGTTCCGGGATTGGCCAGAGAAATACAACGCCCCCGTCCACGGTAAGATTGCCCAGCCGACCGATCAGGAGTTGCTTGGAAAAGTCAGAAAACTCTACGAGGAAAATGGCTACGTCACTCGCCTGATGATTGCCAATGATCCTCACATGCCAAGCCTCTACCGCATCTTCAAACGTTATGCTTCGATCCGCCACCTCTATGCGGCAGCGGGCTTACCAAAAGATATGGATATGGTCCGCTTTACGGAAAAGCGGCGTCGGCGCGAAATGGAAAAGCAGGAGAACTATGCCGCCTCGGCGCGAGGCTGACAAAGGTTGTCGCCTTTAAATCTCTAGGATGAATACAGACCGGACTAGGCTAGGCGATAAACGTAGCGTGCACCGTCGATAACCGCCTCTGAATAATCCATGCTAAGGTCGTAAGCGATGGCGTCGTAATCGAGATAGTTGGCGATGGCGGCGGGGATTTCGCCGAACAAACCATCATCGACGAATTGCATCGCCAGTTCGCGCAAGCTTTCGCATTCGTAGATGTCTATTTCGATATCTTCGGGGTCATCCGTCTTTACGTCGAAAGTGTGACCGCCTTCGCCGACCGCGATGATGACGCGGATTTTCTCATCGTCCGACCAGTACTCAACCGCATCATAAAATGCGGCAATGCTCCCCTGATGGATGTGTAGGGCGTTGAACAAGGCGGCATCGATGCCCGCCCCATCGATGAACTGAATTTCGAATTCCTCGACTGGCTGGCCGTAGGCATTGCGGCAAGCAGCGGCCTTTGCGGCATAGTCATCCGCGTCTGTGAAATAGAAGCCGGTAGCGTCGATATCAAAGGGCTGAGCGTGAAGTTGGGTCATCTGCCTGTCCTCCCTTGGCTGAGGGTTGCGCATAGCAACCTCTGCCTCGTGGCGAACAGCGGGTGTGCAAATGGAGTGGGTGCCTTCGCGGGGCCCCGGCTGCAGGGAGCAACGCGACTGAAGCTGGGCGGAAGGTCACCCCGAAATGCGCCGAGGGCGGCGCCCTAAGTCTTTATCTATTGTAGCGGCTTAGGCAGTTGGAGGCTCACTTGCCTCATCTTGGAACTCTAGCCGAAACCTCGCATGGAAATGCGTTTCGATGGCTTCCGAGACCGCTTTCAGGGCAGTGCGAGCTGCCGCATGTTCGTCCGAAGCACATTCAATGAAATTAAGCACCAGGCTGTCCAGCATCAGCCAACGAGGAACAAGTCGCGCCATCTCCTCACCAGTAAACTCGCTGGTGGCAACATTCCCCTGTTTTTCTGTCGCCGGCATCTCTGCTGCTACCGCCAGCCTCATTTGATTGTAGGATGCCAATGCACGTAAGCGCGTATTATGGCGCTGTTGAAGCAACATGAGTTCATTCGCTAAAGGCGCATCTTTTGAAAGTAGCAGTCCGAGTTCTTCGTAGTTAAAACGGATCTCGTCGAAGACATTTATCATAGGTTGAATAAAGCGAAAAGGGTGCGGCGCGCCCGTCGGCATCTTCGACGCCTCATCTTTGAAATGGCTGGCTATCATGCCAAATTGTTCAAAAATCAGATGCGTTTTAAACGCGAGCGAGTGCGCCAGCTGCCGATTTGAAGACTGAGTTTCTAGCATTTTCTGGCGATTCTCGCGAGCGAAGGCTGTCGATTGTAACGCCCAGCTAATTGCTCCGCCGACAATTGCACCCAATAAAGCCCCCGCGATTCCGGCAACAAAGTTGGAATCCCAGACGCTACTACCCAATGGGCTAGCGAAATTAATATCCATTTTCATCCTCGGTTTGGTGGGGTCGACAGGCACAACTCTCGCTTGAACAGTACACATCTCAAGCAGTGTTCCAACCTATTAGTCGTTCGGCATTAGCTTCGACAGTCTAGTTTGCGGGAAGGCATGGCATGCTATTTTCTGCTGGGGCGATGCGTGTAGAGGCCCAAAACATCGGTGTTGATCGCCTCGCGCGGGACGCCCTGTTCGAGGAGATCGGCGCGAACGCGATAGGCCTGGGCGGCCTCGATACAATCCGCGTCGGACAAGCCGTGCCTGAGGCGGCCCTTCGCGTTCTCGTCTTGGATCGCCGCCATCAAGCGCAGCTCGATAATCTCCTGCTCGACCGGCTTCATGCGGCATCACTTTTCATCTGACTTAAGTCCCTAGCGGCGTCGTTGATATCAAGCGTGCCATCCCGCACGCGGATGGCAATTTCTTGGGCGTAGTCGGCCAACATCCGGTTTGGCCTGGTAACAGCCCTTATTCACGACCTGGTCCGTCAGCACGTGGTCAGTGGATCCAGATTTTCTGAGATACACATTGGTTCGCCGGGACATGGAGAAACATAATCTCGAAGATGGCAAGTCCCGACAGCAGGAGGAAAGAAAAGGCGGACAAATACACCGAAACATTGAACATTAGCGACCGATGAATCCAGGTTTTCCAGACCAGTTTTGCTTCGGCTTTTTTGTCCCTGTGGTTTTCCGGATGAAACCATATGACTAGGGTCGAAAGAAGAGACAGTAAGGTTGATGTGACAAGCAGAACCAATGCCCCAACCAGTATGCATCTTCCAACGACATTCAGGTTGTCTACCTTCGCGAGGGAGACGCTGGCGAATACGATCGAATTAAAGGCTAGTAACCCCTGCGCACGTGACACGCCTCGATCGATAAATTGGTAACCTATCGCGCTCGCCCGGCGGGCGATGTCGCCACCTCTATCTTGCTCAAGCTTCTGGCCGCTGTTTTCATAGGATGCTTCAACAGCGTCTTCGATCTCATCGTCCGTAGTTGGCGTCAGCAAGGGATAAGGGGAATCGATATCGAGCTTCGCGATACTCCGATAGATAGGCCCCAAAGCGGCCGGCACGTTGGCCAGCAGCTTAATAAGCGCCTCGAACGGATTGCGCGCTATTGGTGAGTTTTCGTCGTCGTCAGTCATGCGGTCCTCCTTCCAACCCAAAACAATCGACGAAGCAAGTGTAGTGGGGGAGACGCCCCTATTGTCCCCTATTCGACAGCGAAACGCACAGCGCCGCGATACGGTTCCCATCGTCAACTGCGCTACGGGTTCACCGAGACTTTTGAAAAGTCGGCCATAAGTGCAAATGTCCGGGAGGCCTTCTCGCCGATTTGGTAGGGACCGCACTGAAGGGTCGCCTGGACGATCAGATTGGCCTCGGCGATTTGTTCGCGCGAGCTGCTGTCTAGGTTCATTTCCAGCGTCGGAACAGCGGCTAGGTCTCCGGCGTCATTCAACGAAATATCTAACTTAGTTCCCGCAAGAACCGGGCGAGCATCGACTGGTAGGCACCGTGCTATTTGGTCGAGGAGCTTTTGATTGCCATCAGGGATACCATCGGCGCCCTGGGCGACCTGCGTCGTCGTTTGATCGTGCTGTTCCGTCGTAAACGGATCTGCGTCTTGCGACGCATGATCCTGCGGCTCCGCATCGGTCGCGGCAGTCACAGAATGACTCACGCTCTCAGATGAAGCGATCGCCTTTGCTGTTTCTTCTGTTTTCGCGACAGGCTTCGGCGGGTGACTTGGCGCAGAAGCCTGACGAGCCATCAGCTCGATGTTGATAGGTGCCATGCCGTACGAACCCGCCACATCACCCCCGGTCACAGAAACGGAATTATAGCCGGCCAATCGGACGGGATGCGGCCACAATATCAGGTCGAGAATCGCCAGATGCGCGCCCAGCGATATGCATATGGCCAGCGTGATTCGGCGATTCCTGGCTTGTTTTTCGGATCGCTCGATGCCGAGACTATACCTCTGAAGAGCTCGCACGGATGTATGTCTCGGTATCGATGGGCTGGGCCGAAATCAGTTCTGATGATAGCGCTCAGTGCATTCACATGCCGCCGGTAATTTTAACGACCTCGCCGCTCTTTTTTAGGAGCCATATTTCGCTGACGCCTCCTTTCCGGCCGGGCGTCGCTTTCCAAGTTCCCTTTACAATCCAAACACCTTTTTTATCAAGCGTCGCTTTGAGCGGCAACTCGTCACTTATCTCCTCACCCCATACAGCCCTTAAAATGGGTTCCGCCACGGCCTCAGCTGTTCGTTCGTCTGGGATGAAGCCACCTGGAGGGATAGGATTTCCAAATCTATTGTGATCCAGACGATCCGGAGCGACGAAAAGCAACACTGCCGCTCCGGCCATCATGGACATTACTTGTTGGGGTACAGCGGAGCCCATTGCTGCGTCCTCTCGTTGTATACATCGACGTTGTGGTAGCGCTGCCGTAAATTGCTGGACGGGACCCGTTCGTTAGGCGTGTAGCGTTGAATATTGTCCCGATTGATCATGAATCCAGGCTTTCGGTCCTGATCATTTTTATCCAAATCGTCGCCCGAAAATACGTTGTAGTTTCGCAAGGGGTCGTAAGGATGGTTATGGTAGTCGCCTTCAAAGGTGCCGGCGATACCGCAACTTCCGAATTTTGGAAGGATCACCCACGTATGGTTTTCTGAAGAGACAGGCGCCGTATAAGAGTACTTTCCATTGGGCTTTCTATAAAGGTCTCCACCCCATTCATTTCGCTTGTTTGCAGGAAGGGGCTTTTTATTTGGCCCTTTTTCGTTGTCTGACATGCGCTGCGCATCACGCAATGCGTGGAGCGCGGCTTCGGTCAGGCTGTTATACGACTGCCCAGGGCGCAAGCCCAAAATATCGCTCGCGTCGTAGACACTCCCGTCAACGTACGAGTATGGGTTTTGGCCACCACCTAATCCCAACGGATCGGCTTCGATATACCGGCCTAAGCTTGGATCATAGTCACGATAACCGTTTTGGCTCAAGCCCGCCCCCGCCGCTTCAACTTGGAACCACTGGCCCGGCAGACGCAGGTCGATATTTGCCGAGGCCGTGGTGAAGACCTTGGCATTCCCAAACGGTGTCACGTACGCGTCCCACACCTTTGCCTTTGCCGCATTGGTCATGACCTGCGGCTCCTCCAACTGACCGGTATGGATGTAGTAGGTGGTGGCCGTGCCCGACGATGAGTCAATAACCGCCACGGGCATATCGTCGATCCAGATATATTCACGGATCACAGCTCCGGTCGAACCATTATGCTCTGCAATCAGGTGGCCTGCTTGATCGAAGATGTAGTGGATAGTGGTGCTGCCCGTGACCGACCGCCAAACGCGTTGCTCCTGGAAGTCATAACCGTAGGTCGCCGCAACGATTCCGGCGGCGGAGACCTGAACTAAGCGCTTGCGGGCATTGTAAGCATAAGTATAGGCAGAGCCGCCGACGACCGTATCAGTGTAGAGGTCGCCGCCGGCCCGATAAACCAGATTGCGCTTAGGCGCGGCCGAAGCATTCTGTGTCTGCACCAAGCGATTGCTGGTCCCAGACGTAATTTCATTGTCGGTTGTGGTTGTAGTGCCGACCGTCAGGTAATCCCCGATGCGGTTACCGGCGGCGTCCCACGAATAGGTTTCTTGCCCCCATGGTCCCGACGCGTAACCAAGGCGTCCCGAGTCGGTGAGCGACATATAGACAGTACGCCCGGTCGCCGCATTATCGTCGATTTCGCCGAGGCGGCCATCGTCATAATACTGATATCCAAGATCAAAGATGGCGGTCGTGCCGTTCTTCACCTGCGTCCGCGTCAGCCAATAGTTGGTGTTATAGGTGCGCGTCAGGGTCAGGCCGTTGCCGTAGGTGAGGCTCTTCAGCGGGCCGAACGGTTGGTAGGTGATCGCGGTCGCGACGTTCGACACCGTTCCGGTCGCAGTCGGCTTCGTCGTTACGGCGGTGATCAGACCGTCATTATCACGGGTAAAAGTGACGATACGGCCAGAGGGCATCGTAATTTGCGTGACGCGGTCGTTCTTGTCGTAGCCGTATCCAACATTGTAGGTTTTGCTCAGGATCGTCTTTGAATCGGTCGTAACTCGCCCAAATGCGTCGTAGGTGAAGGCGGTGGCTCCCGACTGCTCCGCGACGCTGGTCAGGCGTGTATTGCCCTTGTTGCCTGAAGCGACGCCGTCATAGGTGTACGTTACCGTCTCGCCAGCAGCGCCTGGGAATGTCTTTGTCAACAGACGCCCGGCATTGTCATAGGCAAAGTCGGTTTCTTCGTTGTCACCGTCAATCAATTTGGTCATCCGGCCCGCAGCATCGTACCAGTAGGTGCGCGTGCCACGATCCGGGCTGATCTCGCGGATAACATCACCAAAGCCGTTGGCAACGAATGTCGTTTCGAGGTTCCGACCGTCTTTGTGGCTGGTGACTACGTCGATGGCATTATAGCCATACTTGACCGACTGACTTTCGGGATTCGTGACCTGCGTGACCCGGTTCAGTGCGTCGAACGTGTTGGTCGTTGTCTTCGATCGACCATCGACGATTGTCTTCAAATTGTTGACTTTATCGTAGGTGAGGTTTGTAGCGGTCGTACTGGCTGCACCGAGCGTTTGAATAAGGCGCCCGAGCTCGTCGTAGACCATATTCTGTTGTTGAGTAATCGTCGCGCCCGAGGTCTTGATCGTTGATTGGGTCGCTTCGCCAACGGCGTTCGGCGTCAACGTGATTGTCTCGCCTTTATCATTTTTGATTTGCGTGAGGCGCGAAGCGGTATCGTAGGTGTATTGCAGATACCCGGTCGTCGGCAGCGTGATTTTCGTCATGTTGCCGACCGAGTCATAAGTGAACGCGTACTGTTCTTGTGACGCGCCGGGATTGACCGTGGCGGTTAGAGGGCGCCCATGAATGTCGTAGGTAAATGTCGTAGACACGCTGTTCGGATCGACGATTGTCAGCGGTGCTCCACGCCAATCCCAGGACGAAACGGTCGTTGTCTTGCCCACCTCGTTCGTGATTGAGGCCAAGTAGCCATTCGTATTGTAGGTAAACGACTGGGAGTCGCCTGTGCCGCTTAGCGGACCGTCGATGCTCGCCAACTTTCCTATGCCATTGCCGGTGGTATTATACGTGTAAGTCCACGTACGGGTCTGGCCGTTTGTGGAATAAGGAACCGTCTGAGTCGTTGTATCGACTTGTTGAATGCTCGTTAGCCGACCTTGACCGTCATAGCCGAAGTTTGTGGTCAACCCGGTTTCAACAGACTGGCTTACTGCGTCGAAATACGGGCTCCAGGTGTAATTCGTGGTACGGGCCTCGGCAGTGCCGAACCCTTCAATTACCTGTGTCGGCTCGCCCCAGCTATTGCGGGTGTATTTTGTCACACGGCCTTCTTCGTCCGTCGAAGTCGCGACGAAGTTATCGGTCCCGAAAGTGTTAGACGCAGCGCTTGCAGGACAATGGGTGGTAACTTGACCCTGCACGGAGGTCAGCATGATATTGTAGGTCAGAATGCCGTGCGAAAAATTATAAACCGTCTGCCGGCCAAGGGCATCCGTAACCGTCCGCGTGCTTGAGCTACTGTCATCGGCGTAAGCGACCGTCGCGGCAAATTCGCCATTGGGTCCTTGACTCGTCACCGCGCGACCCGCCGTGTCGTAGCTGGCCTGCCACCGCAAAACGCCATCCTTGTCATAAATCTTCGTGACGTTGAACGGCAATGTCGTGTTGTCATACGCGTAGGACTTCGAGTCCTGCACGACGCCTGAAGCGTCCAACCATTCGACCTTTTTCAAGCGGTAGGCAATGTTGGAACCTGCGGTTCCCGCCGTTGCGTCATCGTAGGTGTAGTTGATTTTATAACCGCCGGGCAAAGTGATGCTTGCCAGTGTGACGTCGGAATAGCTACCCGAAGTGTCGTCAACAAAGCCCAGCTGGTCGTTCCATGACAAGG
>OUMV01000005.1_pt1 | contig 27112 bp, 15 predicted proteins | sample 1691081 | NCBI WGS metagenome assembly OUMV01 (sample SAMEA3914869, study PRJEB12502) | metagenome | biome: forest; material: soil | place: USA | collected 2012-03-12 | depth 0.1 m | reverse complement strand
CGCTTCGTACAGGCTCTTGATGATCGCCGACTTTCCGAAGCCGTTTCCACCTTGAATGATAAGCTTTTGCGAGTTTAACGGTACTCGCAACGCTCGCCGCTCGGTCTGGGACAACAGGTAAAGACTTACGAATTCTACTCTGGCCATGGGTCCCCTCACTCAGCTTTCGAAGCACGCGACGCAGTCGAATCGTATTGGTCTCGGTCATGCGAAAAATTCCATCAGCTCGACAATCATCGCGGCCTCGACGTCGAACGGATGCCCGCTGAGATTTTGCGCGGGCATCTTGGCCGTCAAATAGACCGCCGAAAGCAACAGGCTGTCAGGATCGAGACCGGTGCCGTCATCGATCGCCAGCCGGATAGCCTCGCTCACCGAAGACGCGGCGGCCGTGCCGCGCTCCCTGGCTCGCCAATAGGCAAGGCAGCCATTGCGCAGCCGCTGCAGGCGCATCGCGCTGAAGCCCCCGCCGCTCAATTCGTGCTCCACCATCGACCACCATTCCACCGGCGTAGCCTGCCGGCGCCGCACGCGGTCGATCAGGTCGTCCAAATGTGCCCGCGTAATGGCCTTCAGCTTGCTAAGCTCTGCGAAGGTGGCCGCCTTCGATTTGTGACCAGAACATCGCGTGACTTCGACATAGATCGAATCGTAGACGGGCTTAACGATCAGCGACATTTCGGGCGACGTCGCGTCGATGAACGATGCTACCCGGCCGACAACCGTGTCACGAAAGCTCATCAGATCGAACGGCACGCGCTCATAGGTGAGCAACGGAAGCTTCGAGCTATCTATTCCCGCCGGAAAGTCCAGATTTATGGCGCTTGTCAGTTTGGCGAATTCATCCTCCGCCAGGAGTGAAAAGCTGAACTCACCATCACTTGGTTTGACGGTACCGCCCGTTGCAAGGCCGGCATGAAGCGGCTGGTTGGAAATAATCGACGCCCTGACGATGTCCGGGCCGTACTGCACGATGTTGTAAAATGCCTTGCCGATGATCGACCTTGGCAGATCGCCGCGCGCCGCCCGCTTGGCCAGGCGCGCCGGTGTCCAGGCGGCGTCCTCGCTCGATTTCATCTGGTAGAATGAGACATCTGGCTTGGCGAGGTCGCCTTCCACCAGTACTAGGTCGTCGGCGTGGTCAAACAGCGCGAGGTAGGGGCCGGGCGTCTGGTGGCGCTCCAGGATCTTTGCCATCGACACGTGCATCTGAAAATCGAATGCGCGGATCGTATCCGACCCCGCCGTCTCACGCGGAGCCTTGGTCGCCAGCGTTTCCAGTTTCATTCAAATTCCCACCCCAGTGCGCAGATCATGCCAATAGCGCGCCAGCATCTGCAAGCAAAAATTGTGATCGGTGGATCCATTGCTCGCTGCGGGTTCCGGAAACCACCCTTGTCGTCGCCACTTTGTGCAGAAGCGACAGCCGTAGCCGCTATCTGTAGGGGCAGAAGCGGTTCGGCGCAGAGGCTCCGCAAGCGCAAAAGGGGGCAGAGTCATTTACAGCTAATCACTTCCGCTTTTGGGGCGCTAATCGGAATGCTCCCCTCCCCGCCTATTTCTAGCATCTTGAAGAAGCCGAACGCCGTTTGACTTCTTTGTCGATTTTTGAAAAGCTCATTGTTTCAATGGCATGGGCGCGGAGGCGAAATCCATTGAGTCTTTATTGTGAGAAATTAGCTCAATTAAATCAATATATTAAGTGCAAGCGCTTACCTTGTTAAGCCTGGATCGTTTGGGCTACTTGGCAAGTGGCCTTCATCCTACGACGTTGCCCCCAGCTTTTATCCAAGTCTGAGTTCGCTCCCGCGGTTGGTTTCACATCGTCATCGAGGGATGCACAGGCGCATCGTAGGTCAATATCGCGCCGCCCCAAGATTCGAGATTGATGCGGAGCACGTCGCGGTAGGCGCTGTCTCTTGATCTTCGGGTAAATGGTTGGGCGCGCTGGGACAAATTCGCCCGCCGAACATTCATGAGGGATACGGCGGCTGGCGCGTCTTACATGGGACAGGGCAGCTGTCGCAGCGGAATTAGCGATGAACAAACAGATCCTACTCATTGATATAAGCAATGGAATATATGCCAAGTTGGCGATCGTCCAGCGAGCAGGCCTTCGAACTGCTTGTGAACTTTATACCGCCAATTCACTCGACGAACTTAAACAGGCTATTTCCGCGTTCTTGGCCGCGCACGACCACCCAGAGATTGGTGGCGCCGCCATTTCTGCCGGTGGATGGGATGAAAACGGCGTAATGTCGATGCCAAACCATCCCTTCTCGATTCGGCGGGAAGACTTCCGAGAGCTACTAGGCATTTCAAGAGTGAATCTGGTCAACGACTGCGTTGCCAAAGCCCTTGCTGTCCCCTATTTGGAGCTGGGTGATCTTTTACAGATTAGTGGCGGGGAAGTGGGCGCGGATCTGCCGCGCGCGTTGATCAACGTGACTAATGGCCTTGGTGTCGCGACAATAGTCCCGGATGCTGGTGGCAGCTATACAGTCTTTCCAACGGAGGGCGGCCACTCGGATCTCCCTGCAACCGAAGACTCTGAGTGGATGGTTTACGGTCATTTGTCGCACAAGTATGGACATGTCTCACGGGAAAGAGTGATATCGTTACCCGGACTCACTGATCTCTGGAATGCATTGGCCAACGTAGAGGGCTCGCAGGACACCGTCGAGTCAGCGGGAACGGTTTGCGATCGTGCGCGAGCAGGCGATCCTCGGGCTCAAAAGGCGCTCACCTTGGCGACTGGCTGGCTCGGCGCTACCGTGTCGGATATTGCGCTAGTCACCGGCGCCCGCGGCGGAATCTACTTGGCCGGCGAGTGGTTCGATGCCGTTGGCGAGCTCTTCGATCTCGGTCTATTCGCTTACAAGTTTCGAACGAAGGGCCGCCTGAGCGGCTATGTATCCGATGTACCGATTTTTTTGGTGCTTGCGAAAGACATCGAGATAATAGGGCTCAGCACGCTTTTTGACCCATGATTGACCGAACGCCAATATGAGCAGCTCCGGCACGGCTCTGCTTAGGGCGTCAAATGGAGGCTGTATTGTGGAATCAACTTGACGGATTTTACGACCGCCACCTGGTCGGCGTCGGGCAGCTTGGCGCGCACGCTGTCGTCGAGATATATCGGCGCGTCCTTACGCAACGGCATCACCGTTAGGGTCAGTGGACTGCCAAGCTGCGCCTTGAAGCGCTTAAGGCCGATGGTCCAGGTCTCGCCATAGTAATAGTCATCGTCGATCATGTCAGCACCCGAAAATAGCCGCGCCACGTCACCCTGATAGTCGATGTCGAGGAAGACGTCGGCGACGCCGTCAAGCGCGCCCTCCGGCACCGAAATCGTCCAGGCGCCTGACTTGCCAAAGGCCTCCGGGAATGGTTGCAAGGCGCGGTTTGCCGCTCCACCGATAATTATCGGCGGCGCTTTGCGGGGTTCGCGGACCTGCTTCAGGGAAGCAATGATCGACTTCTCCGGCGCCTTGGCGGTATAGACCTGGAACACACCATCGCTGCCGGCAGATTTGAGAGGGAGATCGCCTGACGGCGCCTTGCCCAGGGCCGGATAGACGCCGACTTTGAAGCCCGGATTACCCATGGAGCGCAGTTCCAGCCCGCCGTCAGCGAAGCTTACCTCATCATTGGTGTCGACCAAGCGCGTCTGACCGGCGATATCACCGATCCAGAGCTTCTTCGCCTCCCCCGCCGACACGACGATCAGCTTGATGGTCTTGCCGCCGTTGTGGATTTCGCCGGCAACGGCGTTGGACGGCACCGGATGCAGCAGGGTCAGGCCGCCTTGGCGCACGGCGCCCTTACCACCGACAGTCACACCGGCCGGCGTGTCGATGGCCAGTTCCGGCGCGATGCCGTCGGCCGCCTCGAACACATAGGTAACCTCGTTAGCGCCAGTCGTGAAGCGCGTCACCGGCTGCGCCGACGCCCAGGCCAGGTTGACGCCGTCGAGATCGAAATTGTACGGCCATATGAAATAGTCGCCCGACGGCACCGTCACCGCCTTGCTGGGGAAAGTCACTCCACCGCCCGGCGTTGCCACGTCAAACCGGATGCCCATCTGCGCCGCCATCGGATATTGGCGGACATAGTTGCTCATGAAGACAAAGCCGCTCTTGCCATTGGCGCGCACCGAATAGCGCGGCGTCGTCTGGTCGCCGCGGTCCTTGGGCTCGACAGCGGGCGCATAGACCGCCATCGGGGCCAAGCGGTCGCCGAAGCTGGCCAGGAACATGTGGAACGGCCGGATGGTGTTCAGTACCGGATGGCTTTCACCATACTGGCCGTAAGGTGCCTGAAAGTCATAATTAATCTCCGGCACATCATTGTATCCGCCGGTATGGGCGTTTTCTTCCAGGTCGGGGCCAGGGTTACGGCCGCCGTGGAACATGTAATAACCGTAGAGGTTGACGCCGCTGCCCAGTTGCACCGGCCACATGGCCCCGACATCGTCCGGCGCAACCAACGGCCGGCGGCGGTACATTTCCGGCAGGCCCGGCCCGAATTCGGCGCCAAGGAACGGCGTATGGGCGGCGTCAGTTACCGCAGTCCCTTGCGTAACAGCGGCGGTCTCTGCGCCGGCGTTGCCTGCAACACGGCCGTTGAAGCGGAAGCTATAAACCTCGTTAGGCGGATTTTTCGTGGTGCCAAGGCCCCAAGGCTCATCCAGATAGCCACCAAATACCGGCGTGACTTCACCGGTCGGATAGGTTGCACCATCCCAGCCCGTCACCGTGTAAAATGGCACGTCGAAGCCAAGGTCGATGGCCATTTTTTTCAATGTCGAGATGTGCTCTACACCCATCCCCGGCCCGACCAGGTTATATTCATTCTCCAACTGTACGCCGATGACCGGCCCACCGTCTTTCCAGAGTTCTCCTTTAATCTGCAGGGCCAGTTGCGCCCAGTAGCGCTTGACGTAGCCGAGATAGACCTCGTCATTTTGGCGGATAGGCATCTCGTTGACCACCCATTCGGGTGTGCCGCCATAGCGCACCTCTGCATGCGCCCACGGGCCCAGCCGCAACACTACCTTGACCCCGTGTTTTCTACAGAGATCTACAAATCGATGGATATCCCGGTCGCCAGACCAGTTGAATTCCCCCGGCTTGGCTTCGTGGTGCGCCCAAATGACGTAAAAGGCGATGATGTCGACACCCGCCGACTTCATCTTCACGATCTCGTCTTCCCAGTATTGGGACGGGTAGCGGGTGGGATGAAACTCGCCCATTACAGGGAGCCAAGGTTTACCATCAAGCGAAAGGTAGCGACTGTTAATGCCCAGCTTATGGCCGTCAGGCGAAGTCACCGTGCCGAGCTTGAGGTACGCCTGCTCCGGTGTCTGCGCATTCTTTGATGCATCCACCTTCAGGAAGGAGTCGGCGAGAGTGGCCGGCGCAATGGAAAGGCCGGCGAGCAACACACACAGTAGCAGCGAATGGCGAACGAACATGTTTCTTCCTGATGAATTCAATTATTTCTAAGCCGGCTCTCGTTCGTTGCAGGCCTAACAGAGCCAGCATACCGACCAAAGCGCAAGGCGGGTGCCGTCCACCCTACGGTATAGAACCTCTGACGCGTCGCGACGGGACAACCTCACGCCATTTGCCAGGTCTGTGCCTGTGGCATATGTGAACCCGACCATTCGCGCAGTTGGAGACGTCTCCTGACTCATAGTCCCCCGATATTGATTATGAAAAAGGGGAGGTTTCTCTAACGAAACCTCCCCAGTTACGCACTAAGCGCACCAGGGAGTGGGCGCCCAGAAGGGCGGCAGGGAGGAGGTAACTGCCACCAGAGATCGGCCAGGGAGGAAACCTCCGCCTCAGCCAAACCGATTGGTCCGAAACGAGAGATCGATCGACCAGCCCGAGTCTGCGCCTTCGCGAGTTCGGGAAGCCCACGTTACCGCAGTGGACTCGAACATGCGTTCGGCTTCGACAGTCAGTGCCGGTCGCGCGACCATCGCCCCACGAACCGCTCTTATTGGTTTGACGCGCCTCACGCGAAAAACCTCAAAGGAAAAGCCGCGGTCTCGCGCATTTATCTCAATACCTACTTCGAGACCCAGCGGCCAATGAGACCGCTGCTGACGGGATCCCGCGCCGAACGCATTGAACGTCGAATCGAAATGTTTCATCAGTGTCAAAAAAATTGATCCAAGCCACTCCTGGCAAAGACGCCTTAGCCTGGCCGCTTTCGCGTTAAGTCGAAAGAATTGACATCGCCGCCAAAAAAATGGCGGCCGCCGTGCGGATTTTCCAGGCTAGTGCGTCATAGCTATGTCGGGTTCCGGAACCTTGCATCGACACGTGAGTTCAAAAGGCACAACGCACTGCGCACCCCGCAGGCGACAAGCCAGTTGCGTCAAAACGAATTCAATTCACAGCGAGGACACCATGATAATCGACAAGGAAAACAAGCGCGTCATTTTCAATCGCCGCGCCCTCCTCCAAGGTGCTGGCGCGGCCGGCATCGCCTTGGCGGGCGCCGGGGCGATAGGCACACTCACCGATCTGGCCGTACCGCAAAAGGCCGAGGCGGCAAGTACTTTCTGGAAAGGTTGCGACGTCAGCTGGGCTCAGCAGATGGAGGCAACAGGATACCATTTCTATAACGCCTCTGGCGTCCAGACCGACATCTTCGCGATTCTAGCCAGCTATGGCTGCAACGCCATTCGTCTGCGCACGTGGGTCAATCCGTCAACCGATCCGGTCAACGGACACTGCAGCGCAAGCGAAACCGCTTCAATGGCTGCGCGCGCCAAAGCTGCGGGGATGGCCGTCTATATAGACATCCACTATGGCGACACGTGGAACTCGGTGGGCACGCAGAACCCGCCGGCGGCTTGGGCAAGCTACAATTATAGTGACATGACAACTGCGGTATATAACTACACGTACCACCTGATGAACGTCATCAAGTCGGCGGGGGTCACCCCGACATGGGTTTCCCTTGGTAACGAAATCAACACCGGGCTTCTGCATCCCATCGGCAACAACACAATACCCGCCCAAATGGTCGGCCTGATCAACGCAGGCTACGCGATGGTGAAGGAAGTCTTCCCATCAGCGCTGTGCATGATCCACTTAGCCCAGCCTCAAACGGCCTCAGGCATTACCAACATGTTGACTCCGTTCTTCGCCAACGGTGGCAAGTGCGATATCCTTGGTTTCTCATCCTATGGAGGCTATTCCGTCGCGGCGTCAATCGTCGCCGACATGGCAGGCTTCGCGACGCAGTATGGCAAGCCCTATATGCAGGTCGAATTCGGTGGCGCATCGAGCAATCCGGCGCAAACGGCCAAGTCACTCAATGCCTATGTCGCCGCCCTACGAGCCAACAACGGTCTCGGATTCTTCTACTGGGAACCGGAAGGTTACTCCCCGTTCGACACCTGGACCGAGAGCGCCTGGCAAACCAACGGCCAGCCGATCGTTCAAATCATGAGCGCATTTCAGACCGCCTGATGTACTCGCCGGCGCGCTGCCGCGCGTCGGCACCTCTCTTCGTGTCCACGACCATCGGTGACCGCGTCCATGCTTACCCATTTTAAAGTCGTGCCCGCGACCCTGGCGGCGCTTTCATTTTTCGTTGCCGGCGGCGCTGCGGCGCAAACCGGCGAAGGCTATGCGTCGACGATGGCGCCTCCGCCGCCGGCCATCATCCAGGCCGGACAAGTCGTCGCTGTCTCGCGGGACGAAGTCGATGTGCGCCTTCAAGTCTCCGCCGCCGGCCCCGGCGGCTCGGTCGTGCTCAATGATGCGTCACAGGCTCGCGTCCTTCTCAGCGCTGGCCTCGGTGCTCCCTTGACTTTGAGCCCACCGGACTCAACCAGTTTTGTACGTTCGCTTTCCCTTGACCTTGCGCAAGGACAGCTCTTTCTGACAATCAATGCTACCCAAAAGGTGCATGCGGTCGTCCGGCAGGACGGCGCGACAGTGATCGTGGCGATCACCCGCAACGGCGTGACCGCGGATCTCGCCGAAATCGGGCCCACGGGCCTCACCCATCCGCACACGGCGACACGTCCGGGCGACGTCATGGAAATCGTCCCCCTCAAATATGCCGATGTCAGTGAGATTGTCGGCCTGCTTTCGGATGATATCGGCTTTAAGCGCAACGACTATTTCAGTCCCCAAGAACCAGCCTTCGGCTCGCCGAGCGGAATGGGACAAGCGAGTTTCGCAAATGCGGCTGCCCAGGCCGCCGGTAATAATTCGGACAGTGCTTATGGAGAACGCGCGGACGATGTGATCGGCGTTGATCGGCGTTTGAATGCGATTGTACTACAGGGGCCGCCTGACGAGGTCGAAAGCCTGAAGGCCAAAATCGCCAAGCTGGATGTGCCGGTCAAAAGTGTGTCGCTGGAAACGATATTTGTCGAGCTTGACGAAAGCGCGGCCAAGAACCTTGGCATCAACCTGACATCAAGTTCGGGCAATCTTGCCACCGCCGTCTACAACGGCGCCATTGGGGATGCCTCAGCCACCTACACCAATATGCGGGGTGAGTATACCTTGCAGGCAGCCATCCAGGCGCAAGTCAGCAGCGGTCACGGCAAGATCATTTCAAAGCCGCGCATATCCGCTCAAAGCGGATCGACAGCGAAAATCGTGACCGGCGATGCTATCCCTATCCTGACGTCGATCGCCCTATCCGGTGTCAACGCCGTCTCTCAACAGGTCCAGTACGTCAATGTCGGCGTGACTCTGCAAATTGCCCCTCGCATTTCAGATGATGGCTTCATAAGCAGCCATATCTTCTGCGAAGTGTCCTCCGTCACGGGTACAGTCCAAGGTTACCCGACGATCAGTCAACGCGAAGCCGTAACCTCGGCTACGGTCCAGGACGGCCAAGCCTTCATTATCGGTGGGCTGATGCAGGAGGCTGACATTACAAGCACTTCCGGCATACCGGGAATTTCCAAAATTCCCCTGCTTGGCTGGCTAGGAAAGACAAAGAGCGGCTCGACGAGCAAGACCGACCTGTACATTGTTGTCATACCTCGCGTCCTCGATGCGAAGTCAAGTCTGCCGCCCCTCGTGCGCGGCAATTCTGGCGACTATTTCCGACAGTGACGATTAGGTTCACCCATACTTCATCGACGCCTTACTGACTTAGGCCGCCCATCGGAAAGGCCCGTCGGTTGTGCTCGTCCTAGGCGCAAGAGCCCAATATCAGACCTTACAGGCAAACCGATATTGTCCCGAGCCCACTTGCACCACAACGCCACCTTCATGGAGCCCATATCCGCGGATATCGGCGCGCGCAGTCAGTTCGCGGCCTCCCTCTCGGACCGCGCTGAGGCTTGATGTCGGAAAATACACTTCGCCCATTGTGTTCGCCGGCAGATCGAGCGCAAGAGTGTAGGTCCGCCCGTCGTAGGTCCAGTTTGTCGTGATGCGACCCGTGATGGCGTCAAAGTCCCCGCCCCCGAAGGCCACCCGTGGATCAAGGACAGGGCGTACGCGTACGCTTTTGAATCCCGGTTCAAGAGGCTCGATCCCGGCGATCCGCCGGTAGACGAAACCGATCACCGCGCCCAAGGCATAGTGATTGAACGAATTCATACTGCGATCGCCGGCGTCGCTATTCCATCGCTCCCACGTCGTGGTCGCACCGCTGACGATCATGTGGCCCCACGAAGGGAATTCGGTGCGCAACAGCAGGTCATAAACCGTCGCATTGAAACCGTTGTCGGCCAGCACGTCGAGGCTTGCTGGTGTTCCCAGGAAGCCGGTCGTCAACATATGGCCGCGCTGGCTGATGTTGCCGTCCAGCCGTTTCGCAACGGCGCCACGGATGTCGTTCGGGATCAGGCCGCAGAATAGTGCCAGGATGTAGCTTGTCTGTGACTCATTGCCGACTCTACCGTCCGCCTTCACGAACTGGCGCACGAAGGCCGCGGCGATGTCGCGCGCGAGGGTGGTGTAGTCGTCCGCAGCACCGGCACGGCCGGTCGCAACAGCCATTTCCGCCATGGCATCGCAGGAGTGCTTTGCAAGCGCGGTTGCAATCAGGTCCTTAGGCGTCGTGGGGTCACCAGGTGACTTGCCATCATACGACAACCAATCGCCAAAATCGGCGCCACGTCCCCGCGTCCAGATGTGGTCATCGCTGTGTGTGCGCACATAGTCAAGATAACGGACCATCGCATCCCAATTCTGATCGATGATCGCGGTGTTGCCGAAACGCTTCCACACGGTCCAGGGCAACATCACGCCGGCGTCAGCCCAACCCGGCGCCGCTTCGTTTCCACCCCAGTCCGGCAAGGTGTTGGGAGACACATTGCTGTAGGCGCCGTTAGCGTACTGGGCATCGCGAACGTCAGCGAGCCAGCGCTCACTGAAGGCGGCTGTATCCATGTTAAAAGAAGCGGCATCCCAGAAGACGTTGGCGTCGCCCATCCACCCGAGACGTTCGTCCCGTTGGGGGCAGTCGGTCGGGATGCCCATGAAATTCGACCGCTGGCTCCAAAGACTGTTCTGCCAAAGCTGCTGCACGATCGGATTGCCGATACGCAGGTGGCCGGTTTCCGGAAGGTCGGTATGGATCGAAACGCCGACCACTTGGTCCGGCGACGGTGCTTCTTCGAGTCCGGAAATCTGAACATACCGGAAGCCGTGATAGGTCAGACGGGGTTCGTAGCTTTCCCCCGCCGGATCACCGCGGAACGTATAGCTGTCCGTTGCCTGCGCCATCCGAAGGTTCGACTGATCGACCGTACCTTCGGCGGTAAGCAGCTCGGCATAGCGCAGGCGCACTGTACTGCCAGCTGCGCCATGTGCGGAAAAACGAACCCAGCCCGCGAAGTTCTGTCCAAAATCGATGACATAGTCGTTCCCCGCCCGCGTGATCGTCTTGGGAGGCAAGCACGCTTTCGCCCGAATGGGCGGACTTGATGCGGCAACTAGCTGCCCCGTAGGGCTTTTAGCAACGACGGCGTCACGCCATGGCAGGCCCGCTGAAAAACCTGGAGCGTTCCAGCCCCGCTGTTCGAGGCGCGCGTCATAGTCCTCGCCGTTGTAAATCTCAGCACTGGTGATGGGGGCCCGGCTGACCTGCCAATGCGGATCGGTCACAACCGTTTCGACGCGCCCATCGGCGAAGGTGATTTCGAGCTGCGCAAGGAACCGAAGGGGAGGATCACCCCAGGCGAACCGGCCGACCGGCGCGCTGTAACTACCGTACCAGCCGTCCCCGACCAGCCCGCCCATGACATTGGCCCCTGGCTGAAGGAGCGCTGTGACGTCATGCACCCGGTAACGGATCCGCTTGCGAAAATCCATGCTTTCAGGCGCCAGCAATCCATCCCCGACACGCGTACCGTTGATATAGGTTTCATAGGCGCCCAGAGCAGTGACGTACAGACGCGCAAACTTGATACCCTCGCCCAGGGCAAATTCACGTCGCAGCAGGAACGCCCCTTCGCCGGGCAATGGCTGGCTGGAACCCTCGGCCCGGCTCGCCAAAGGCCAAGCTCGATCATCGTAGCTCGGCAACTTCCACCCGCCAGGGGCGGTCGTGGACATGCGGGCAAGCAAGTCACCAAAACGCGCCGACCCGCCATCAGTATAGGTCGCCCGAACCAACAGGGCGCAGTGCGCCACATCGGTCGCATTGACGCTCATCGCCAAGACGTGCTGTCCGGCGGCCAGGCGCTTTGTTACGGCCATGGCGGGCCGCCGGCCGAAGGACGATGGCGGCCAGGACGGCAAATCCAAAGCTTGCCCGTTGATCCAGGCCGCATAGGTCTGGTTTGCGATTGTCAGAAGATCGACATCGGCCGCGCGCTCGAGCCTAAAGCCAAGCCTAACCTGAACCGTCCCGCTGCGCTTCGGCGGTGGCGCGGTCAGCCAATAGAATCCGGCTTCGCGATCCGCCCGCATTGCCGGCGATTCGGCAGCGATCCATTGCGCGGTCCAGTCGCCGGGCAATAGCAGCCCCATTTCCCATGTCGCGCTTTCGCTTTCGGCAACCCGGCCGTCCGCGTCCCAGACCTTCACACGCCACCAGACTTGTTGTCGCGCACTCAAGGCCGCTCCGGCATAACGGAGGTCGAACGAATGATCGCTGACGACACGGCCGCTATCCCAGAGGTCGCCAACACCCGCAGCGAGGTTCGATGGACTGGACGCGACAAGCACCCGATAGGCGGCCTGCCGTATATTGCGCGCGGCGCAGATCAGCCGCCACGATAGGCGCACGTCCTGAGACTGCAGGCCGAGCGGTGCTTCGAGTTGGTTCACCTTGAGGCCGGAAACTCGAAGCTCTGAACTGGCCACTGCGCTCAGCGCGGGCGTGGCGACAAGACCAGAGGCAAGAAGAAGCGACCGTCGATTGACCCGCATGTTATCTCCGTTGGGCCAACACCAGGCCATGAGGTTGGGCAAAAAGCGATCTCGACACTCAGCCGGTAAGGCTTAGCGGTTCCGAAGCCGCCAATACATTATCGCATCCGACCAAAGGGGAGATTGCGAGGTCGATTGGTCAGGACGTTGGCCGGTCCGATCAAATCGCGTAACTCTGCCCCGGCTCAAGATAGCCCTACTTTTCCTCTGCTATGATCACGCCCCAGGGCTCCAGGGTCACCGACTGGTTCATCGCCAGCGCCGTTCCCGTCAACAAGTCCTTTCCAGCTCCATAGGCATAGTGGACGTCGATCGCCGCCGGCGAGTAGTTGAAAAGGAAGTGCAGCTTCTTGCCGTGATTGGAGACCGCATGCTTGATACGAACGCAGGCCGGAAGGTCTTGGTCCGGGCCGGTCATTCCGAGCTTTTTCAGTTCGCTCAGGATGATAGCCTGTTGAAGGTCGTCGCCGACCGCCGTGCCTTCATAAAGCAGCGTGCCTTTCCCGAATTGGTTTCGGGTGATCGCGGCCCACTGCCCGAAGAACGGGTGGTCGTAGGTCGCTACCACCTGGGCGGTGTCCGGCACGATGAATTCGGCGATGGTTTGCGCCTGGTCCTTCTCTCCCAGACCATAAGGATCGCCCTTTAACGGGACAGGCTTCAGAAGCGTCGACGCCTCTTGATAGTGAATGCCGGCCGCGGCCTTGAGAGGCCCCGGGGCCATCTGCCAGCGGACGATCGAGTCTGCGTTCGCAAAGCCGCTCTTGAACGTCATGATGACGTGGCCGCCGCCCTTAACGAAGTCGCTTATCTTCTGTAGAAGCGCGTCGTCGGCGATGTAGAGCGCCGGTACAACCAGCACCTTGTAGTGCGAAAAGTCGGCATTTTCCGCAAAGACGATATCCGTGCCGATGTTGGCGCGGTAGAGCGCCAGGTGCATCTGGTTGAAGACCCTCTCATAGCCCTCGCCGCCAACCGGATCGAACGGCATGAAATTCAGCGCATTCCGAGAATCGATGCTGTAGAGAATGGCGACCTGATTGTCCTTGTTCAGATCGACCAATTCTGGACCGACCCGCTTCAAGTCATTGCCAATACGCGATACCTCGGCGTAGGCGCGGTTAGGCGTCAAATCGTGCGAAAGCACACCCTTCCAGTACGTCTCCTGGCCGCCATGGATCGAGGCCCAGTGCCAGTAGCTGACCATGTTGGCGCCGCTAGAGATATCTGAAAAGGCGCTTTGGTAAAGCTGGCCATCATAGGGCGGAAGCTGCCGCTTGGCGTCCCACCATTGGGTCTGAATATTCGTCTCTGCCACGAAATAGTTGCGATGCTTTGTCGACCAGGCCACCGCCCCGTCGAGGTCCTCGGTTCGACCATCGTAGGTGTCCTGCCAATCGAAATAGATATCCGCACCAACCATATCGAGGGGCCGGTCCAACTCTGGGCCGTTGACGTCGGTGCGCAACATTCCTGCGTGATTGGTATCGAGCCACTGGTCGCTACGGATATGTTCGCGAAGCAACGCGGACTGCCATGCGATGTACCGACTGGCCCGCATCTGTTGAAACCGCGCCCATTCCAACTTGTAGCTGGTGCTATTGGCCTTTTCGCGCGTGGGCATGTCCTCCCACTTGTAGACCTGCTGTCCCCAATAGCTGAGTAACCAGGCATCGTTTAGCGCCTCCGGCGTCTTGTATTTGGCTTTGAGAGTTTGCACGAATTCGGCGAATACGCTGGGATTGGTCGAGTCGTTGGCACTGGTTTCGTTGTCGACCTGCCAACCGATGACTGCTGGGTTATTCCGGTAATGATCGGCCAAGGCTACAATAACGCCCTCGGCGTAACGCCGGAAGCTGGGGTCGTCGATATTCATGTTCTGCCGCATGCCGTAATCGACATCGCCACCGTTCATCGGCCGCGCCAGCATTTCGGGATGCGCTTTGAACATCCATGGCGGAATGGAATAGGTCGGCGTGCCCATGATGACCTTGATGCCCGCCTTCGACATAGCGTCGACCACATGGTCCATCCAGGCGAAGTCGAACTTGCCTTCCTCCGGCTCCCACTTGCCCCAGCTCGACTCGCCCATCCGAACGACGTTGATGCCGGCCTTCTGCATCATCGCGATGTCTTTTCCCAGTTGCGTCTCGCGAATAGCCTCGGGGTAATATTCGTTGTAGTAGGCCGCACCGTAAAGGATCGTCTTTTCGTGCGGCGTTTGGAGCGGCGCCGCGATCACACAGCTTGCGGCAAGCGCACCGACAGCGACCGAGGTCGCCAGGAAAAATGCGCGGCGAATCGACTGAAATTTCGACATGTTCCCTCGGTATCGTTCTAACAGTATGACGCGCCGCAACGCGTTTCCCTCACTCTCTTTTTCACATCAGGCGTGTCCACGCTTCACCCGACAATCCCGGTTCACCACAACCGCGACCGTCCCACCGACGGACTGGCGCCCTCGACGACAGGTCAGTTGCGATAGCGGAAGCCCACCGTCCATCGCCGTTCGTACCTCAACGCGCCATAGTTTACGCCGGCAAAGGACTGATAGAGGGTCGCGTTCTGAAGGTTCGCCGCGTCGAGCGTCAAAGTTAGGTGCGGATCAACATGATAGCTGAAACCGGCGTCGATCTGGCCATAGGCGCACTGAATATTGGCGTAGCGGCGGTTGTTGAAGACGGCGTAGGAGGTGGGATATCCGCTCCGCCAATTATAAGCGATACGCACGCTGATGCGTTTTCTCTCGTACATGCCGATGACATTATAGGTCTCCTTCGACATCAGCGGCAGCCGACCAATACCGCCGTAGCCATCAGGCGCGGCACTGTTGATGAACGTCGCATTGACGATCAGTCCCAAACCTTTCAATCCGTCCGGCAAGCCTTCGTAAAATTGCTGGTAGCTGAACTCATTCCCTTTGATCCAGCCCTGCGCGGCGTTTTGCGGTCTGGAGACCTGGAACGTCTGACCGTCGATAACCTCTGGGGCGATCAGCATTTCCGGAAAGTCGATCACGGACTTGTAGAAGGACGAAGCCGAGACATAGCCTTGTTTGGAGAAATAATATTCCACCGACGCGTCGAACTGATCCGCCCGCAGAGGACGAAGATTGGGGTTACCGGCCGTCGCTGTCAGGAAATTGTTCTGAATGAAGAGCGCGGGGTTGAGCAAACTGAACTCTGGCCTGGCGACGACCTTAGATGCCGCCAACCGCACTTGGAGCTTCGGCCGCAGCTTGAGCCGGAGGTTGAAACTGGGAAGGGCTTCAGTATTGCTGCTCTTCTGAGACGCACCGCCTTCGATCGCTCCGGTGGCGGCATCGACCTTGGGCCCGATGGCCATAACGCGTGTCCGAACCATTCGAATGCCAAAATTTCCGTCAACCGGCCAGGCGAAAAAGTTCGTCTGGTAATCGAACCGGACGTAACCCGTCGTAGCCAGCTCTTTGATCGAAAAAGCCTGCCGCGGGTCCGGCCCCGGGATGGCGCCTGCGCCAAAGGTCGAGAATGTGGTGCCGACCGAGCGTAGGGCGTCGGGATCCGGCACCATCCAACTTTGCAGCCCTGCCCCACCCAAAAGATCATTGAAGCGCGTGGGTTGATACAGTCCCGCGTAGTCCAGCGCCGAAGCATTCAGGGTGAAAACCGGATTGTTCCCCCCGAACTTCGCGATACGCTCAGAAAAACGTCCGCCAAACTTAACCCGCTGGATGAAGTCTGAAAACCGGCGTTCGATATCGAAACGGGCAGCGCCGTCGATACCGAAGTCATGCTGGTGGGCATAGTTGAGCTTACTGATCGTATAGTTTCCCAGATTCATCAAGTCGGTATCCGGGTAGGAAATCTGGCCGATCCGGCCGCGAAAATCATAGGTCAGCGGCACGTCCTGCATTGTCGCCTCGACTTCGTCGAAGAGGCTGTCGAATGCACTTCGGTCATAATAGGCCTCGGCCGAGACCTTCCACGCATTGGCCGAATATGTCGCAGCCAAGGCCGTTTGCGAGGTGACGCCGCGCTTGTCGTCGATGAACGAACCGAATACGGCCGTGGTACGCGTCTGTGCCACCGCAACATAAGGTGTACCATCAGTCGTCGTGGCGAGCCTCGGAGTGGTGTCGTAGTCAAAAGTATAGACCTTCGTCGACGGATCCAGCAGCGCCAAGTCAGCGAAGCTATATTCCACGTTGTCCCGCGCGGTATTGATGCTGCGGTTATAGTCGAAAGTCACGTCAAGGCGCTCTGTCGGCTGCCATTCAGCCGACAGATTGAAATTGTCGCGCGCATGGGTTCCGTAGGCATAGTAGGCAAAATCGGCGGTCGACACCCCTACGGGGAAGGTTACCGCCCCTCCGTTTGCCACGTTCGCCGCCGAGATCATCTCATTCGGCGCCGTGCCCTCTTCCTGGTCATCGCGGAAGGCATATCGCTCGGAACTATAGGATAGCCAAAGACCGAAGGGACCTATCGGGCTATTCCAATGATCCACGGCGAACGCCGAAAAGGAAGGCGTGTGGACCGGCAGTCCCTCAGAATAGATATCGCGGACACTGAAGCCGTAGGTGCCTTTGCGCAGGTTGAGCGGATGTTGCGTGGCGAAGTTGACGCTTCCCCCGATACCGCCTTCCACCTGGTCGGCGGTCGGCGTTTTCACCACTTCGGCGCTGGCGATCAAATCGGAAGGCAAGTCCTCAAAATTGAGATTGCGGGAGGGCGTCCCCTCGTTGTTGATCCCGGCGGTAAAGATCGGCCGCCCGTTCAATTCCGCGAGCACCTCGGTCATCCCACGGATCTGAACCCCGACACCACTGCCGTCCTCGCGTGTAATCTGCACGCCCGTCAGGCGCTGAAGCGCTTCCGCGGTGTTTCCATCGGGGAGCTTGTCGACGTCTTCCGAGAAGACGAAGTCGCTGATCTGATCCGACGAGAGCTTCGCGGCTTCCGCCGATAAGGCGCCAGCGCGAATGCCGGTCACGATCACTTCGGTCGGTTGGTCCGCAGTCGACTCGCGTACCGGCGGGACGATCGCGGCCGGCACATGCGCAACCGCCGGCGTCACGGCGGATGCCGTAATGACGACAACACCGCTTGGCCGAACCTGAAATTCCAGGCCGGACCCGGCCAAGGCCTCCGTCAAGGCTGCACTGATGGTCAAGTTGCCGGAGACACCGTGGGCTCGTTTATCGGCGACGACCACCGGATTATAGATCATCTCGACGTGAAGCTTCTGGTCGATCTGGTCGAGGACAGTCTTAGCCGCGCCGGCGGGGATGTTGAATTGAGCCTTCACCTCGCCGGCAATAGCCTGATGAGCCTGCCCCAAAACCAGGCCGCTGACAAACACACCGACAATCGCTCGACACCCAGCCTTCCTCATTCCCTTTTCCCAGTCTGCCTGCATTATTTTTCTGATCACAGGTCAGGAGCGGAGCATCGCCAGTGCCGACGCGCGCCCGTAGGCATCAATTCTCGTCAGCCTGCTCGTCGATAACGCCCAAGACCCGTGCCATTTCATGTCGTTCGCGACGCAGAAATGGCCTTCATCCCGGTGAACGCTCCGACAAGGTGCTTCGCTCCATGACATACATGAGTTGACGAGCAAATTTGACTCGAATTTCAAAATCTATGCGCTTCCGATCGATTTTGTTCCGCTCAGATCCAGGGTTTTTGACGCTATGTTGAGCTCGTTTGAGACGCGTACGGTACCCGCTGTCTTTATTAGACGCGCTCTCTCTCGTTTCACTCATCTCAATTTTCAAAATAGGAAATTTTCGAGGCCAGACCGCCGTGTCGAAAAAGATCTAAGTCAGATTTTTCCCATACATTCCGCAATTTACACCGATCGTAGCGGCAAATCCGTAACTACTGCGTTGCAAAACCGTCACGCTTCGTAATGTCAGACATAAGTGCCTTCAAGTTTGCCGCTTCGCCGTGAGGTTCCCGACCGATACCGCGTCATAGCCTAGGTATGCCGGATCGACCTTACGGCATGACAACACAAATTTCAGGGAAGGTCACAGGGAACCCAAATGCACAACACACGCAATAGCCGTCGCTCGCGATTGATCTGGTCGAGCACGGCGATCGGCGCGCTTATGCTCGCCGCGGCAGGCGGCGTCCATGCGCAGGATGCCAACAGCGCCGCCGCCAAGCCGCAGGACGACAGCACTGTCGTCGTCGTCACCGGTCTGAAGAGCTCGCTGCAAAGCGCCGTATCCAACAAGAAGAAGTCGAAGCAGATCGTCGACTCGATCGTCGCCGAAGACATCGGCAAGCTTCCCGACAACAATGTCGCCGACGCACTTTCGCGCGTTACCGGCGTCCAGATCACCCGCGAAAACGGTGAAGGCAAGAACGTCCTGATCCGCGGGATGACCCAAGTCGTTGCCGAAATCGACGGCCGCCCCGTCTTCACGGCCGGCTTCGACAACTCCGGTACGCCGTCGCGCATCCTGAACTTCGACGACATCCCCTCCGAACTGATCGCGCGCGCCGACGTCTACAAGTCCCCCGTCGCCGACCAGATTGAAGGCGGCATCGGCGGCCTGATCAATTTCGTAACGCGCAAGCCGCTGGACTTCAAGAAGCCCACGATGGGTCTGAACCTGCAGGAAACCTATTCCGCGGATGACGGCAAGACGACGCCGGCGATCACCGGCTTCTATGCGACGCAATGGGATACCGGTCTCGGCCGCATGGGCGCCTGGGTGTCCGCGACGCACGCCGACATCGCCTACCGCACCGAAGGCGCCGGCGGCTCTGGCGCCAGCTTCTTTGGCACGCCGACCGACACGAACGGCAACGCCTATTATCCGACCATGGCCAATGATATCGGCATGTCGTGGGGGAACTGGGCCTATAGCTCGTTCGGCGACAGTGTCCGCGATAACGTGAAGGGCGACTTCGAATGGCGCCCGAATGACAATCTCGATCTCTTCGCCGACTACGTCTACAACAAGCGCACCCAAGATGACCATGTCTCGGGCAGCTGGGTCAATTTCGAAAGCACGTTCCTGACCAAGCCGACCCTTGCCAAGGCTGCGGACGGTACTCAATACGTCGTAGCCGGTGACTTCATGGGGCCGGTGATGTACGAATCGTTCATCGACGAGAAGACCAGCGTCATGTCACAAGGCACGATCGGCGGCACCTACACCAACGGTCCTTGGACCTTGTACGCTGAAGCCTACGCGGTCCGGTCGAACTTCCATTCATACTTCGCCGCGGTCGAGAGCACCGTCAACGAAGAGACGGTGTTCGACTTCAGCTCCCGCCCCGGAGAACTGATCCATCCGGGCACCGATCCGCTGGACCTGAACAACTACACAACCACCAAGCTCAACTATGCTGACCAGCATACGAGCGGCGATGAAAACGCGGCGAAGTTCGACATCACACGTGACTTCTCCAGCGGCATCTTGACGCGCATCAAGGCCGGTGTCCGCTATGCCGACCGAACCGAAGGCTACTACGGCGGCAACCCGTTCACGCCCATTAGCGTCCCGGCGCTTCAGCACGCCAACATCTACACCCAGACGCCGTTCGACAACTTCATGTCGCAGTCGGGCGGCAACTTCTACAAAGACTGGATGGAAGTGAACTGGAACACGCTGAAGAACGCCCAGGCGCTCAACTCGATGTTCGGTTACGGCACGATCAACTACATCGATCCGTCCCAGACCTTCTCGATCGAGGAAAAGGCTGGTGCGGCCTATGTTCTCGGCGAATACGCCTTCCAAACCTTCGGCATTCCCACCGATGGCAACATCGGTGTGCGCTTCGTTGACACCAAGGCGACCGACACGTCCATGACCGCCGATGTGAATGGCGTCCTGCACCCGCAGGTCAACCACAGCGACGATAAGCAGACCCTGCCGAGCTTCAACATCCGCTTCCAGCTGACCCCAAACTTCTTCTGGCGCCTGGCGGCTTCGAAGATGGAAAGCCGGCCGGAATTCAAGGCGCTGAACCCGGCCCTGTTCATCCAGTATAATCTGAACACGGGCTATGCGGGTAACCCGGACCTGCCACCGCTGACCGCCAACCAGTACGATTCGTCGTGGGAATGGTACTTCTCGAAGACCGGCTATCTATCGGGCGCCGTTTTCCACAAGGATGTCCAAGGCTTCGAGCAGAACCTTACCAAGACCGAAGTGATCAACGGCTTCACTCTGCAGATGACTCGTCCGTATGCGGCTTCCAAGGGGACCATCGACGGCTTCGAAATCGGCTATCAGCAGTTCTTCGACTTCCTGCCGTCGCCGTTTGACGGCTTCGGCGTCAACGCGAACTACACCCGCGTCGACAGCAAGGCGCCGGACGGTTCGGGCGGCACCGGTCTGCTGCCGGGCCTGTCGAAGGACAACTACAACCTGATCCTGATGTACGAAAAGGGCCCGCTGTCCGCGCGCCTGGCGTACAACTGGCGCAGCTATAACAACGGTGGGTTCTCCAGTCTGCCCTGGGGTACCTTCATGAACGTTAACGACGCTCAGGGCATCCTCGACGCCGGCCTGAACTACTCGCTTAACAGCAATATCTCGCTGACTTTCGACGCCACCAACCTGAACAAGGAACCGCAGTACTCCAGCTACGACGGGATCTACGGCGGCGTCACCTCGTCCGAACGCCGCTACACCGTCGGCATTCGCATGAAGTACTAAGTCGCGTGCGTTCCAGGAGGCCCCGGCCGGACGATTCCGCGCCTGGCCGGGGCCTCCGATTTCTTGTGTTTCTATCTCTCCAAGCCCTGACGGGGGCGGCCCTGGCCGCTCCCGACTTTTTGTATTTGGGCGAGCCTTAAAGGGGTGTTTTCAATGGCTGCTGAACAACGCAAGCAAGTCGTCGTCCTGGGCGGAGGCACGGCCGGATGGATCGTCGCCGCGATGCTTCAGCGCGCAACCCAAAACCGGCTCTTCGACATCACGGTCGTTGAATCGGACGCGATCGGGACGGTCGGCGTGGGCGAGGCCACACTCCCCCCGATACGTCGCCTGAACCAATATCTTGGCATTGAGGAGACGGCCTTTCTTCGGGAAACCCGCGCGACGTTCAAGCTGGGCATCGAATTCAGGGATTGGCACTCGATCGGCCGGTCATACATGCACCCCTTCGGTTACTCGGGCCAACCGCTCAACGACGTGCCGTTTCATCATTACATGCTGCGAATGCAGGCACGCGGCGAGCCCGCAGCGCTTTGCGACTACTCGCTCACAACCCAGGCGGCCTATGCCGGCAAATTGCCGCCGCTGAATGGTTCGCTGCCTAAACCCTTCACACCGGTGAATGCCGCCTACGCCTATCATTTCGATGCCTCACTCTACGCGGCCTTCATGCGCCGGCTTTGCGAAGCGCGCGGGGTCAAGCGATTGGAAGGCCGGATAACCCATCCCAATCAACGCGCCGAAGACGGGTTCATTACTAGCCTGGCCATGGAAAACGGGACGGATGTCGAAGGTGACGTGTTCATCGACTGTTCGGGCTTCCGCGGCCTTCTAATTGAAGGTGCCTTGAAGTCCGGCTACGACGATTGGTCGAAATACCTACCGTGTGACAGGGCCATGGCGGTCCCTTGCGCGAGTGTCAGCCCCATCCTCCCCTTTACAAGATCGACGGCGCGTGAGGCAGGTTGGCAGTGGCGCATTCCCCTGCAGCATCGCATCGGCAACGGCCTGGTCTACTGCAGCAGCTACATCTCCGATGACCGCGCCGCAGAAATATTGCTCGGCAACCTCGACGCCCCTGCCCTTGCGGATCCCAAGCCCATTAAGTTTACGACCGGGAAACGGCGCCGGCACTGGAACAAAAACGTCATCGCCGTAGGCCTGGCTTCCGGGTTCATGGAGCCGCTTGAGTCGACCAGCATCCATATGATTCAGACAGCCGCGCTGCGTCTGCGTTCTCTTCTACCGACCGATCTACATGATGAAACTGGCGCCCGCGAGTACAATCGCCAGACTGACGCGGAATTCACGGATCTGCGGGACTTTTTGGTCATGCACTACCGTTGCAACGCCAGACACGGTGAGCCCTTCTGGGACTATTGCCGAAACATGGAAATCCCCGAAAGCCTGAGAACGCGCTTGGATCTGTTCCGGTCGCGAGGCTACATCCATTCTCGCCCGGACGACCTTTTTGTTGAGGCAAGCTATGTCGCGGTATGCCTGGGTCAAGGCGTCATTCCGCAGACCTTGGATCCGCGTGTCGACGTCCCAAGCCAAGAAGAAGTCGAGCGCCTCACCTCGTCGTTCAAAGCCGGCGTGAAACAGGCGGTCGCCCAGTTCCCCACGCATGAGGCCGTGCTCCAGCGGAACCTCGGCGCCGAGGCATTCACTAGGGATTTAGCGCCCCCGGGACGCACACGTTAGGCGTGCAATTGTCTGAGTCCTGGCGCTGACGCCGACGGCTCAATCTGACCTTGGAACGCCTCGCGGGGTTTGGAAACACTAAGATTTGTCCCAATGCGGCAAAAAAGCCGCATAGAAACACCGTGCAGCGCCAGCACCGCATTTGCATTTTTAATAATTTGTCGTACAAATAGGCAGTCGGCACATGCCGGCCAGAAAAGGCCCGACAGAAGGCCATGGCCTATGGGAGACAAACGCTTTGGGAAATGCCGCTCATTCCTCCGACGAGGAAACGCTCATTCAGCGCCTTTCGACCCAGTATCGTGACGCGGTGCGCCGATATTTCCTGAAACGCGTGCGCAATACCGACGAAGCGGAAGACTTGACCCAGGAGCTGTTTCTGCGGCTCGTCCGGCGCGGCAAGAATGACGATATTCAGGACGCGGAATCATTTCTCTTTCAGGCGGCATCTAACCTGCTACGAGATCGGCAGCGCCGCCGGACCACCGCAGGCGCGTTTTTGACCGACTATACCTATTCGGCAGCACAAACCTTTGAGGTTCTTTCGCCGGAGCGCGTCTTAGACAGTAAGCAATCACTCCAGTGTGCCTTGGAAGCCCTCGACAATCTGGAAGCAAAATGCCGCAATGCCTTCATCCTTCACAGACTTGAAGGCCTGCGGTACGTTGAGATAGCTCAAATCTATGGTGTTTCCGTGAGCGCCGTGGAAAAGTATATGATGAAAGCGAACGCCGCCATGGCTAAGCACGCTCTACGACGACAGGATTGAGTTTGTCCGCGAATGACAACGAAGATGATGTGTTTGAGACGGCATCGCGCTTCTTCGAAGAGGTGCGCGCGGCAAACGGCTTCGAGAGTGCTGAACTAAAGGCCTGGCTGATTGAGAACGATTTCCACCAAAAGGTCTACGACCAGATGGTCGCCAATTGGCAGATGTTCGATCAGCACGGAGCTGACCCTGCCATCCTACGCGTGCGGGAAGAAAGCCTGGCCGACGCCCGACGGGCCGGTGCGAGCCGCTGGCAGCCCGAAAGACCCACCCGTCGCGGTGCCCTGGTCGCCGGCCTCGCAGCCGCGGTTGTAGCCCCGACCGTCGTAGCAACCTGGTATTTCGGCCGGGCAAAGTCGCAAGAATACGTCACCGTGAATGGCGAACAGCGCACCGTTACCCTTGCCGATGAAAGTCGCGTGTTCCTGGACGCCAAGACGCGCCTGCGCGTCGTTTTCGAGCCCCATGCCCGCAATATTCAGATCCTTGCCGGCCGCGCCCATTTCGAGGTCGCCAAGGACGAAAAACGCCCATTCAACGTCACGGTTGGGCGCGAAATCGTCACCGCCGTGGGGACCGCCTTCACAGTTGAACTCCGCGGTGGCGCTACGAGCGTCCTCCTGGTTGAAGGCGTCGTCAAAGTAAACCAAAATCAAGGTTCTGTAGCCACGCAATGGATGCACCCTGGCGACGAACTTCTCACAAATCAGACGGGTGCCCGATCGCTTTCGAGCGGCATTGATCTGCAGAAAGCCGCAGCTTGGCAATCCGGCGTCCTGGTCTTCCAAGAGGACACGCTCGCCGACGCGGTAGATCGAATGAACAACTATTCTTCCACCAAGATGACAGTCGAGGGCGCCACTGCACGAGCTCTAAAGATCAGTGGAAACTTTGACGCCGGCCGCGTGGAGCGGTTCGTCGACGCGTTGCAAACCCTTTATCCGCTGTCGGTGACGTCATCTAACGCCGGGATCACTATCAGAAGCCGATAGCGGCAACCTCAAACTGTCGCGAACAGGCTTGACCGGCCTCTGCGGAAAAGAGGCTGGACGGCGTCGGTAAGTTGAATGCTCGAAACCGCCCAGCCAGTCAGGGAGAAATACTGGCCGGAGGAGGAAGCAAAAGCGAATGCAGGTGCCCCGGCCGATAAGTATGACGCGCCTCCTCATGGGAACCTCAAAATTATAATATAATTATCGGCGTTTTCGACAATCGGCGGAAGGCGCCGCGCACAAGCCTTAAATCGGTGCCTAAAGCACGCGCAGCTGTGAGGGTTGCGGCAACAGGCGCGTCATATCTAGGTCACGTTCAGGGAGCCGCCTTCACTTCGGGCCCGGCGGGACTTAGGCAGAAGGGGCGCGATGTTCGATCGACGATTAATCTTGGCGGGAAGCGCCGCATTCAGCCTTTCCGGCAGCCTGCCAGCCCTGGCCCGCGTGTCGGCTCACCCAGATGTCGCCTACCTGTTCGCCTATTTCAAGAATAAGGATAATGGCGCCGCCGGCATGAGGCTTGCGATAAGCTCTGACGGACTGCACTACGAGCCCCTCCTGGCCGGTGCTCCGGTCCTGTCGCCAATGGTCGGGGAGTCGAAGCTGATGCGCGACCCCTGTATCCTGAAGGATCCACATCGCGAGCTATACCACCTGGTCTGGACAACAGGCTGGTCTGGCGTCACCATCGGCTATGCCTGCTCCGACGACCTCATTCACTGGTCGGAACAACAAGCCCTGCCGGTGATGCGGGACTTCCCTGGCGTACGCAATTGTTGGGCTCCAGAAGTCATCTACGATCCGAAAGCGAAGCATTTCGTGCTCTTCTGGTCCAGCACCGTCCCCGGGGCCTATTCGGAGGCCGCAGGGGTCTCGGAAGACAACTACAATCACCGGCTCTACTGCGCGACGACAACGGACTTCAAAACCTTCACCCCCAGCCGATTAATGTTCGACCCTGGCTTCAGCATCATCGATGCGACCTTCGCGAAACGCGGCGAAAAACTTTATCTCATCGTGAAGGACGAGCGTCTTAAACCCGAGCACAAGTTTCTGATCTGGGCCGAAGCCAAGTCACCGACCGGACCGTTTGGCCCTCTTTCTCCCGCCTTCTCTCCGAGCTGGGTCGAAGGACCTACGGCGGCAACGATCAGGGGCATGACCGTGGTCTTTTTTGACCGTTATACGGTCAATCACTACGGCGCCCTATCGACGAAAGATTTCAAGTCCTGGACGGATATTTCCGAGCGGATTGCGATGCCCGACGGCGCCAGTCACGGCACCATCATCCAGATTTCCCACGCCACCTATACGAACTTGCAACACCGCCCGACGCCCGCTCAATCGGGCAACCCATCTGGCGCGTGATGTCGCGAAAGGCACGCCTATGAAGGGCAGTAGTTCCCGCCTGGTCATCCGTCGGTTACTCCAGCTTCTCCGCTGCGGTAAGGGCAAGATTGGGACGCCTGTCCTGGTCGACCTGCGAGAGTAGCATATGGATATTCTAACCGACCTCGCGAACGAACCCATTTCGACCGGCCATGCCGTGTCCGATGCGGCCATGCGCCGATTGGGCATCGAGATCGTCACGGGTAAATTTCAGCCGGGACATCGCCTCCTACCGGAAATTGAAAGCGCCGAAGCTTATGGCATTTCCCGCACCGCTTACCGCGAAGCCATGCGCGTGCTGACCGCAAAGGGGCTTCTAAGCAGCCGGCAGAAATTGGGAACGGTCGTCAATCCACGTTCCTGCTGGCAGATGCTCGACCCGGACATCCTCGCATGGTCCTTCCAAAACAGCCCGAGCCGCGAATTTATCTATAGCCTGTTCGAATTGCGATTGGCGCTGGAACCAATGGCCGCCAGCCTTGCCGCCCAGCGCCGCTCCGCGGCCCAGGTGAAGCATCTGCGTGAGTGTGTTTCGACCCTCTCCGAGCACGCGGTGGGCAGCACCAAGGGACGCGCCACCAAGCGAACTTTTCACATGGCAGTTTTCGAGGCCACGCAGAACGAGTTCCTGATTACCCTGGCGGAAGGCATCGGCGCTGCCGCGGAATGGACTACCGCCGTCAAGACCTGCTTCTGCCGGGCATCCAGTGACTCGATAAAAGATCACCGCCGCCTCGTAGACGCAATTGACCAACGCTCGACCGAAGTTGCGCGGGGCGCCGCCACGACCCTTTTGCTACTGGGCCAGGAAGAGACGGTCCATGCTTTGTTCGGGCACATCTAGTCTAGCGGCGCAGACAAGCTTGTGCCGGCCGAGCTCCGATGCGCCCGGCTTTTTTCAAGGCAGTGTTTCCCGGTCAGGCGCCTGTGGAGCGGCGGGCACGTCTTTGTCCAGTGGGACACCTTCGGCCGACCTAAGTGGTTCGCACTCGTCCCCGGCAGATGGCGTACTCGACCGGGGGTCAGCGTCGCGGCAAAGCCTTCCGGCTGAGCAACACCCGGTGGCGATAGCGGTGGATGTTCCTCAGCGAGGCCAGCTTGCAATGGCGCGTTCAAAACGCCTTGACCTCTCAACGCCTCAACATCCCGTCTTAGCTCATCGAACTCACTCTGCCGCGCCATGTCGTCAAGGGCCCCGGGAACATCGCGAGCAATACCT
>OUMV01000015.1_pt1 | contig 33167 bp, 25 predicted proteins | sample 1691081 | NCBI WGS metagenome assembly OUMV01 (sample SAMEA3914869, study PRJEB12502) | metagenome | biome: forest; material: soil | place: USA | collected 2012-03-12 | depth 0.1 m | reverse complement strand
TGAAGTCGTGTCGGTCGATTTGACGACAGGGGACCTTAGGCCGCTCTTCGACCCGAACCCAGAATTCGCGGCTTTGAAACTCGGACAGGTGCAACGGCTTACCTTGACCAACGATCTCGGGGTAAGCACTTGGGCGGATCTGGTCTTGCCGCCGGACCACCAGGCCGGTCAGAAACACCCCTTGGTCATCGTTGAATATGAGTCTCGGGGTTTTTTAAGAGGGGGCACGGGCGATGAATACCCGATCCAGGCTTATGCCGCAGCTGGTTTTGCCGTCCTCAGCTTTCAGCGTCCCCCAGATTACGGCCTCCGCACTCACCCGAAGACCTATGCCGAGGACGAACGTCTCAGCCGAACCAACTGGGTGGATCGTCGAAGTGTGCTGGAGTTGATGGAAGCCGGGATACGTCAGGCCGCCGATCTCGGCGTCGTCGATTCCGGTAAGGTCGGCCTGACGGGATTGAGCGAGGGCTCGTCGGCCGTCCAGTTCGCGGCAATCAACTCCCATGCGTTCAAGGCGTTTGCGATGAGCTCGTGCTGTGACGAAGAGTCGGTCGTCGGCTTTCTTGACGGGCCGGCAGGCGTCACGTGGATTCACGCGGCCGGGTATCCGCTTCTAAACGACGACAGTGCCGCGTTTTGGAAGGATGACTCTTTTCGCCAGAACGCGTCCAGGATCGATACGCCGATACTCGTCCAGGACGCCGACCGTGAATACGGCGGCGCACTGGAGGGCGTCATGGCGCTTCAGCAGTTGGGAAAGCCCGTCGAGATGTACGTCTATCCGGACGAGTACCACATCCGGTGGCAGCCGGCGCACCGCCTGGCGACCTACGAAAGATCCCTGGACTGGTTCAAATTCTGGTTGATGTCTGAGGAAGATCCGAATCCCGAAAAGGCTGGGCAGTACCGACGGTGGGAAACGATGCGGACGAAGCTCGGATCGTTTCCGCCAGCGGATAGCGCCGGCCACTAGGGGAATTCCAAATGCGTGCCCAGGCTTCGGCCTCGCCGAGCAGTCCCAGACGTTTTTGGAGTTCGGTGCTGATCGGCGCTGGATTCATGAGGCAGGCTTCTATCGCACGTAGATCGATGAGACCGTTTTTTGCAAGCAGGCCGTCAAGCAAGAGGGCTTTAAACTGGTCCCGGTTTGCGTCGATCACGCGACAAGCAAAGCTCTCGGGCCCGCCTTTGGAGCGCCGGTTTATGATCGACGCCGGCAGCTGCGTGGCGAAGGCGCGGCGCGCTATCGCGCGGTCCCGGCCACCTGCCACCCACTGCCAGCTCGGTATCCTGAGACAGGTCTCAATGATAGGCTGGGACAGCAGGGGGTTGACCTGCAGGGGTTGACTCATCCTGGAATAGCCATCGATCGTGCCCTGAATACGCGCGAGCATGCCGATATGAGCGTACTTAGCCGGCAAAGTGCCTTTCGGGTAAGCCAACCACGGATGTGGAAACCGGTCGGCGGTGTGCGGTCGGCCAGTGGTCACCAAAAACGTCGAATCCTCCGCCCATCGGTAAAACGGCGGACCGAAGTAGCGTTTAATAGCGCGGCTCATAACCTGAGGGACGGTGCCGCCGGTCAGGGTGCACACGTCGGAGATAGTCTGAAGGGTACCGTCAGACAAACCTTCATGTCGGTATCGATCGACGACCGGCGTGGCAGACTGGGTGTGACAGAAGACATTGTCGCCGCCGATCCCCGTGAACACCGCGTCGACGCCGAGATCAGCGGACAGCGCAAATTTTATCTTGTGTTCCGATTGCCCGAAGGCAGAGAACAGGGGGCGGGGGAGATGTGGTGCGGTGGCCTTGGTTACGTCGACGCGGTCCAGGTCGTGGAAGGCCTCGATCATCGGAAGGTCCAGACCTTCGCCGACAGCCCTGGCGTATCGACGCTCGTCTCCGTTGAATTCGTCGGTGCACATCGTCAGGAGCGTTGTTTTACCGCCCGATGACTTGAGCGCCGCCGCGAGAATCGATGAGTCAAGGCCCCCCGAAATAGACAACAAGATGTGCTCGAAGCCGCTGGCCCAGGCGTGGACATTTGTTTTGACGACGGCACCGAGGTCTTCGGCGATCTCATCCGCGGTGCCGAAGTTTGGCTTCTGAGCGAATGTCCACGGGGACCAACGCCCCTCCGGCGGTCGCTCCGGCCGAAAAACATCTATTCGGAAACCAGGCATGACCTCGGTCAATCCGACTATCGCGGTGCTTGGTGTTCGCAGATCAAGCCGGCGAAGGTGTTGAGCGAGATAGTTCCAATCAACCGTGATGGGGGCGCCGCCTGACGCCCCGAGTGTTTCGAGGTCCGATGATATGATGGCGGCGTCGCCATTTCGATAGACGTAGCACGGAAGGGCGCCGCTCGGGTCCCTCAGGATGGTGAGACTGTCCGCGGTCCCGCCGCCAAAAATCCCGACATATCCACCCCAGAAATCCTCGATCAAAACGTCGCCGTTCGTGCGGTGTATACGGTCGCCGTCGCGCTCGTCGAAGCGTGAGATTGCCGGCGCGCCCGTCCCGGGCTTGAAGACGTGGCCGACGACGACTCCACCGCCCACCGACAGGCACATGGCTTTGTCGGAGGCAAAGACCGAGCAGTGGCTCGCCGCGAAGACAGGTCGCAGGGAGCTGTTGGTTTCAACCCGGACGGCGAAATCTTTAACGCGTTGCGGATTTTTAGAAGCGATGGCGAGGTATCTGAAAGCCATGTCAGGCTGCCAGAATGGGGGTGTAAGGAATGACCCGGTCGAGACTATCATTAAGCACGACCCCGTCGACCTGGGCCCACGCATGCGCGCTAAAAGGCGCTGTACGAACCCCGATAACCAAGCGCGCCCCGAGACCACTGTGGCGAAGCAATTTCACGAGCGACGCCGACCAGGGAAGGCAGCGATCCTGCGTGACGATCCACCGGCGTGTCGCGAGATAGGCACGGATCAGTGCCTGCACCCGCGCATCGTCGAGAGACCTGGCCAGCAAAGTGCGTGGAGGGGACAGGTCCGACAGCGTTTTGTGTAGAGGCCGCCGGTCGACAGTCCATTCGGTGGCCACCCGTCTTGCGATATCAAGCAGGTTGGGAGCCAGCGGTAGTTCATGCTCGATCTCGTCGAAAAAGCTTGTGAGTGCCGGCACAATGGCCAGGCGTCCCGGCAGCCCGCGGCCGCCAGCCTTGATGAAGAGCACCTCATCGTCGAGCAAGGGCTGGAGGGCGTCTATGACGTCGTCCGTGCCTTTGCCGCCCTCGGCGAGGTGGCAAAACGCCCTGTCGATTTTATCGGGCAAGCAGGCGTAACTGCCATTGCTGAGATCAAGCAGAACTGCCCGGTGATTGGCAATGCAAAAGCGATATCGATCAGCCAGTTCGAGAGCCATGTCTTTCCCAACGTTCAAGGACAAAACGTGCGCGGCCGGGCCGCGCACGCGACTTGCTCAGTCGTTCGTCAAACCGAACGGCTGCAGCGACTGCGGTTGGACCCCGTCGGGGCCGATATCGGCGTTGCCCTTGGTGTGCACCTTGACGGCGCCCATCGGGACCAGGGATTTGGCGGCACGGGGGGCCGCAGCGTTGAGGATTTTCATCTCGAACTCCTTCGTTGAAACGTCATGGTCATTCATGACCTCACGAAGGCTACGCGTATCTGCGGCGGATAATTCGAGTATCTGAATCGGATAAACCGATTGTTTGTCGCCGCCGGGACTACACGTCGTGCGCCTGTATCTGGTGCAACCGATCGACGATCTGGTGGACAAGCGTGTGGCGCCGGTTGTGCTTGCCTTGCATTTGTCTGGCGAGCTCACGCAGATCACCGGCTGACCACGCATTGACCCAATTTCTGACATCGTCTTGCAATGACGGCATTAGCTCGACTTCTATCTCTCGTGGGCGATGCAACCGAATGATGGAGGTGCTCAAAGCCGCGCGGAGCTCGGCGCTCGGGACGCGCCGACCGATTTGCAGGACGACCTGTTCCATTGCGGCAACCGTACTGCCGGCGTCGTGTGGGGGTTCGATCTGGGGTGCCGTGACTGAATGCGCGGTAGGCCAGCGAAGGGCCATCTGGACCACCTGGTGGTTCCACTCGAACTGTTCGCGAAGTCCCGTTTCGGTGAGCTGGGGAACCGAAAAGCCGCCGTGCGCATGGGCGTCCACCAAACGTTCCCCGGTCAACCGGTGAAGCGCCGCGCGCACGGGAGATACGCTGGTCTTCAATCGAATCGCGGCCGCCGCCGCTTCTATCCTATCACCCGGCTGATAGACCCCCGATTTCAAATCGTTACGAAGCGTGTCATAGACCCGTTCGGTCTTCCACAATCTGTCTTTCAATATGGGCATCCTTCACGACCGTCACCCGGCCCTATGAGGGTCTCGCCGCACGGAAGGACATCACAGGTTCCTACGCCTGATGCGCATTTGCCGAAATCGGACCTCAACCACTTTAGATCGTGATTGCCGGGAACTCACCTAATTGTGGAGCCGCTTCAACAATTTCGCAAGGCCGGGAGTTGTTGCTCCTGACAACTCCTGACAAACGTTTCAGAACGCTGACATTGTTTCACCCGTTCGCGCCAGGCCGGATCAAAGGCGAGGTTTAATCGGGCAGGCTCAGCTTTGCAGTTCAAAAAACGCGCGCCGAACGGAGAAAGTCTTTGTGACAAAGCGGGCCGCCGCTTGCAGATCGGGGAACGCCATGGGAACGGTCGGCGTCGCGCCATCGGCAAGAATGACGTCATAATCCGGCTGCGGCAGTTTTACGAAAACACCGGAACTCGAAGTCTCCACGATCGTCAGGGTGTGTACCGCCTTCGAGAGAATGAGCCGATGGAAGTCCACTAATGGTAGATAGATTACCCTTACGCCAAGCATGCTGTCTTCCAACGCAATTGTATCGGCGGTCAGTAGGCATTGCGTCTATACGCGGTGCGTCAGACCGAGGGCGATACGGTTTGTTGTTGCATTTCAAAACGATCCGCCCTTCAATCTTGGATAGCAAGAAGGCCGGGAACTCGCCAGCCTAAAAAGAAACGAAATCGTACTTTTATTGAATGAGACGCATTTTCAACGCCATTCAGTTTAAAACGCGCGCTAGGTGTAAACCGGGTGCGCAGGCTGCGAATAGGCGACTAAGAATATGTTCACCGCAGCCTCGACATCGTTGGTGATTTCCTCGGGTGAGGGAGCGGCAACGACGTTTAAAAGGCGCGCCCGTTGCGTTCTGGCCTGGCAGAGCGCGATGAACTGGTCGGCAGCCAGGTCGGGGTCTGACCGCATCAAAGCGCCGCTGGTCATTTGGCGCTGGAGAAACGCCGCAAGTGTTCGGTGGATTGTCTGTTTACCTTGTGTGTACAGGGATTGGGCAATATCCGGATAAGTTTCGCATTCGGCGCAGATCACCCGGAAAAACTTGACGCTCTGATCGCTATGGACGAGCTGAAGGAACGCTTCTCCCCAGGCAATGAGGGATCGACGGCATGAGCGCTCTTGTTGCAAGAGCTCCGTGAACCAGACATTCGATTGGCTTTTGTGCCGTTCGACGACGGCCAGGAAAAGTCTCTCCTTGCTGGGGAAGTAGCTGTAGATCGTCGCTTTTGAGCCCCCCGCTCGGTTCGAGATGGCGGCCATTGAAGTCTTTTCAAAGCCGTTGGCGAGGAATTCGGCTTGGGCCACATCAAGAATGTATTCGCGCCGAAGAGCCTGGGTGCGGGTCAGCTTTCCCAATTGGGACCCGGCGGGCGTTGATGGTACCTTCGATAAGGCGATGACTTTAGAGGTGTCAGCAGGTCCAGAGATGGCTTTTCTCCTATCTTGGTCGGTTCTGCTCCGCGGTCTCGCGAATGGCTGAGAGGACGGCCTATATTATAATAATGATACCTGACCGTATCATTCTACGTTTGGTTTTCCAAAACCTTTGTGGCTTGGAAAGTCGCTGATAGCCGCGCGTAAACGCCACCGAGCGGTTGCAACAGGGACGGCGTAGAGAAATCAGTGGCAAAGCCCGAAGGGCGCGTGACTCGACAGCCCGATATCCTGCTCGGTTCAGAGCGGATGAGGGGTCGTAGCCCAGACCCGCACATTGGACACGCGATGGTCGGCCTGCAACCGAAGACGATAGGTGCGCCACCAGTCAATATCGACACTGCTAACCGAGACCTTTAGGATAATTCCCTGGTGTCGCGGCCAGAGCGAGCTTGGGACCGTAACGACGGTCCTCGTGACGTGACCAAATTGCTTTTCGAGTTGGAGCACCTGATCGGAATAGAGGTCTGACGAAGGGGTGTCGCCCGCATCGTCACAGCAGGACAGGAAAATTTCGACCGACGCGCTCATCCTGCACCTGTTTTGAAGCCATATGTTGGACCGGAGCCAATAAGGCGGGACGGCCACGGGCGAAAACTACCAAGCCGGCCGGCTTGCCATGAAGAGATCTGAAATTCGGTCGATAATCGTTTGACGTTCGTCCGATGGGATGTCCCTGTTTTCCTGGGACCGCATTGTAAGCCACCCATTGACCAAGGCGCGCAGGGCGAAGGCTGCGTCATCGGGATTCTTGCAGGGGATCCCGTCGAGCTCGGCATAATGCTGAATTATGTTCGACACCTGGACGATGCGTTCTTCGTGAGATGCGGTTTGGACGCCGCGCGCCAGGTCAGGGAAGGTATCAATTTCAGCCATGATGATCTTTGTCAAATTGACGAATTCAGGTGAAAGGTGAGCACGAACGTGAACCCCGACCAGATGGCGAACGGTTGCGTCCAAGGTCGTTGCGACAATGGGCGGATTGTTTTCTGACCGTCCGGCCGACCAGGCGGCGAGTTGATGTTCGGCGACCGCCTGAAACAAAGCGGCCTTTTGGGGATAGCGGCTGTATAGGGTTATTTTCGACACCCGGGCGCGCTGCGCGATGGCATCCATCGTTGCGCTGCTGAACCCTACTTCAAAAAAGACCTCGCGGGCGACTGCGATTAAATGGTCACCTAGCGCAGCGGCTTCCGCCGCCTTAGGACGGCCACTTGCTCTTGGCGGAAGTTTTTGCGCGGTTTTGAATTTTGGATTGACTGCTGGTCTTGCCATTACTTCCACGACTATCGGGCGCGAGGGCAGGTCGAGCCGACGCAAGTTGAATAATAGTACGAAATGGTTTCTTTCGTCTAGACGAACATCTAAATGTAGGAATAACCGCATGTTATTCGCGTGAGGCGCGAGACGGCCCCGTTTCAGCCTTAAGACGTTGGTGTGACTTGATTCAGAATCCTTAAGCCGGCCCCTGCGCCCGGGAGGACGAAGGGTTGATCTCAAGATAAAGATACTATATCGTATCATTAAGCCGCCCGCCTGATTGGTGGCTTTGCGGTCGGCACCTCTGCGCAGGTCGGCGCCTTAGCCCGGCCGGCACCGCTTCGAGGGCCTCCTGCAGTCTGTTTTTCTTCCTCCCAAACTTTCAACGGGAGCCTTGTGCTCCTTTTTTTAACCGGCCACGCGTCAACAACGCCTTCATACCCGGCTGCGGAAACTGACGCGATAAGGCGCCGCCCGCGGCATTGACAGTTATGATACGAAATCGTATCAATACCTGCAATGCGACATTATGCGCTCGCCAGGAACTTCTGGACAGGGTGGCCGTGTGACTTCTGCCGGCCTCCTAGGCGTGTCTCCGGCAAGCGGCGTAATGCGAATAAGAAACGAGGCGCATTTCGGCCTCAGTAAGTTGGGAGCGCTCAGATGCACAAGCACGGTTGCACGAAGCCGTCACACACGATCGCGTCGGACAGGTCAAAAGCCGCCACCGCGTCCAGACGCAAGCGTTCACCGACGGTGCTCGCGCCGAGGCGTGAAGCTACTCAATGAAATTTTGCGCTTGTTGTCCGACGTCCAGCCCTTCGAGGTAATAATGGAAGCCCCAATCTATCAGGCCGCCACAGCCTATACTGCGCCGACGCCAGTCGCCTATGAAAAACTCGATGTTGAAACCGTTTCGCTGGCCGAACTTCAAAAGGCGCCTGATGCTTGGGCTATTGTGCTGAAGCATGCGCCGGCATTCGGCGGCATGGTGACTTCGAACCAGCTCAAGCCGCTCCTGAGCAATTTCACCGTTGAGAGTTTCATAACCTACGGAGTTGTCACAAGAGCCCAGGTCGAAGCGATCAACGCCGATTTTCATCTCCTTCCAAAAGACAAGTGGCCGACGCTATGAACTGTTCAGATCTCAACGCTTCGAGCCGTCGACATTTTCTATTAGGCTCGGCGGCCGTGGTTTCAGTCAGCGCCTTCGCACAGCCCGTTTTTGCTGGACCGGCGACCTCCGATGAGGTGCGTATCGGCCGTCGTCAGAGCTTCGACGGCGGCTGGCGCTTCAAAAAGGGCGACGGAAATGGATTTGAGCAGGCAACATTCAATGATGCTGCGTGGCGACAGCTCGACCTGCCTCACGACTGGAGTATCGAAGCGCTCCCGGCGGCGCCGACCAACGGGAAGCCGAGTGTCGTAGGGCCGTTTGATCGCAAGGCGGTCGGAGGCACGGCAACCGGATTTACTGACGGAGGCGTCGGCTGGTACCGCAAGCATTTCAAAATGAAGGCGCCGGAAGTCGGCCGCGTCGAAATTGAGTTCGATGGCGTCTACATGGATAGCGAGGTCTGGATTAATGGTCATTCTCTCGGACGCCATCCCTATGGCTATACGCCTTTTGCCTACGATCTAACGCCCTATTTGTCCGCCTCGGGTGACAATGTGATTGCCGTTCGCGCGCGCAACGAGGGTCTGAATAGTCGATGGTACCCGGGTTCCGGTATATACCGGCACGTTTGGTTGGATGTATTTGCGACCCCGGCGCGGCTGGAACGGTGGGGTGTCAGCGTCACGACAGTGCGAGCCGACAAGCATCGCGCGGAATTGAAGGTGGCAACCCGCCTCTTGGACGTTTCCGATAAACACATCCTGGTTTCCTCTATTCGCGACGCGAAGGGCGCGAAGGTTTGGAGTCAATCCGTCCCGGCCAGTACACATCTGGACTTGGACGCGACCATTTCGTCGCCAAAACTTTGGTCGCTGGACGCGCCGGTTCTCTATACGCTTGTTTCGGAGTTGCGGCTTGGCTCGAAGGTGATCGATACGGTCACGACCACTTTCGGCGTCCGTGTCGTTACGTTCGATGTTCAAAATGGTACCATGATTAACGGCGACCCGGTCAAACTGCGGGGCGGCTGCATCCATCATGATCATGGAATATTGGGTGCCGCGTCGTTCGATGCTGCGGAGGCGCGTAAGGTCCGCCTTTTGAAGGCACGAGGATACAACGCGGTTCGACCATCTCACAACGCATTCAGCCCCGCCTTTTATGACGAATGCGACCGACAAGGCATGCTCGTGATCGGCGAGACGTTCGACTGCTGGCAGAGGGGAAAGAATCCCGATGATTACAACCTCTATTTCAAGGACAACTGGAAGGCCGATCTGACTACGATCGTTCGCAGTCAGCAAAACCACCCCAGCATAATCATGTGGAGCATCGGCAATGAGATTCCCGACCGAAATCTTCCAGAAGGCGTGCGTTGGCAGTGGGAACTTGCGAACGAAACGCACCGCCTCGACCCCTATCGCCCAGTAACGGCAGCCATCAATGACTTTGCCGGAAGGGAGGTTGTCCCGGACGCGCAGACGGCCCGTGCCGGAACGGGCGGGCAATCCAACGAATCCAGTGCCGTGTTCCTGGATATCGTGGGGTACAATTACAAACTTCGGAAATATGCGCAGGACCACGGCAAATATCCCAGTCGTTTAATCCTCGGAACCGAGAGCTTCCCGAAGGACATTTTCGCGACATGGGCCTTCGCGGCGGAGGCTCCTTACGTTCTGGGCGACTTCGTATGGACGGCGATGGACTATCTGGGGGAGGCCGGAATCGGCGGCTCGACCGTGGTTTCCGCAAAATCGGCGGCGATGATGTCACTTGGCGCCTGGCCACTGGTGGATGCGAGTTGCGGTGACCTCGATCTGATTGGCAATCAAAAAGGCGCATCGCTGGCACGGGACGTTGTCTGGGGCCTTAGTGACCTGGAAGTGTGCGTGCAAAAACCGCTTCCGGATGGAAAAGCCGAGGCGGTGCGGATGTGGGGATGGTCGGACGAGTGGCCGTGTTGGACGTGGCCAGGCGCGGAGAACAAGCCCCTGGCGGTCCGGATTTATACAAGTGGCGATAAGGTTGAGCTCAAGTTAAACGGTCGGTCTGTCCTGACCCAGCCAGTCGCTGCCTCCGATTTGAAGCACATCGAGGTAAAGGTAGAATATGCGCCAGGTGTGCTTGAGGTCATCGCTTACCGTTCGGGAAAAATCGTCGGCCGAAAAGCTTTGGCTACATCAGGCGACGCGGCAACCGTTCGTGTCCAAGCAGAGGCAAGCCAAGGTGGCGCACGGCGTGGCGATGTCAGTTTCTTCGCGGTGGACTTCCTCGACTCCAAGGGTATTCGCGTGCCGCAACTCGAGAAGGATATTCACTTGTCTGTCAGTGGTCCTGCGGAGCTTGTCGGATTTGGGACCGGCCGTACGACCGCTGCAGGAAGCTTTCAAGCCCAAGTGACGCAATCCTTCGATGGGCGTGCGCTCGTCGCACTTCGAGGCACCGGAAAGTCCGGCGTCGTCACTCTCACAGCGTCTTCCCCCGGACTTAAAGCCGGTACCGCCAAAATTCGGTTTAGCTAAACTTCCCGCCATACGGCCGGCTGGCGGTTCGGTCTGCACCGCCAGGCCGACTGTTGACAAAAAATAAGTAAACGATATCGTACTATTATTGGTGGGTCGTCGGTGGCATGCTCGTCTCCGGGCCGTAACCGAGATCTGTATCTTCGAGGCGTATCACGATTGGCCTTCGAGATTTCGGATTGGATCACCTGACTGACTTTGCCTGTACCTGACGGTACCCCAGCCCATTGAGATGTTACATGCCTGACTCGGCAAGCGATCTAACCCAATCAGCCGGCCTGTCGCCGCAATCTGCTTCCCCGAAAAAGAAAAAGGGATCGCCTGTCGGCAAGGTGGTCTTCGCCCTGGTGTTGGTGGGCATCGTTGGCGGAGGCATCGCCTGGGGCGCACACTGGTTCTCGGTAGGACGGTTTGAAGAGACCACGAACAATGCCTACCTGCAGGCCGATCAAGTGGTCATCGCCCCTAAAGTAGGCGGATATGTCGATCAAGTGTTGGTCGCCGACAACCAAACCGTCGTTGTGGGCCAGCCCCTGGTCAAGATCGATCAAAGACAGTTTCAATCCGCTTTGGAGCAGCAACAGGCTAATGTGGCGGCTAGGCAAGCTGACCTGGAAAGTGCCAATGCGGACCTCATGCGGCAACCGCTTCTTGTGGCCCAGAGCAAGGCGCAGCAGGATTCCACCGCAGCGCAGGCAAGTTTCGCGGCGGGGGATTCAGACCGTTATAATGAACTTGCAGCCGGCGGCGCCGACACGGTGCAGCGGCGAGAGCAAGCGAAGGCGAACGCAGCTGAAGCAGACGCAAACTTGCGGGCGCAACAAGCGGCCCTTGGTGCGGCGGACCTTCAAGCCAACGCGATGAAGGCTAAAGTGGATCAAGCCCGTGCGGCCCTGCAGAGCGCCCAGGCTCAGGAGGCGTCAGCAGAAGTGGATCTTCAGTCGGCTGTTATTACGAGCGCGATAGGCGGTCGGGTTGCTGACAAAGGGGTTCGCGTCGGGCAATTCGTTCAGCCCGGCACCAAACTCATGGACGTGGTGCCTGTCAGTGACACCTATCTCGTCGCCAATTTCAAAGAAACGCAGATTGGCCGCATGCGGGTCGGCCAGAAAGTCACAGTTCGCGTCGATGCTTTCAAGGACACGGCCATTTCCGGCACAATTGAAAGCCTGGCGCCCGGGACCGGTGCACAATTCGCAATTCTACCCGCGCAGAACGCCACCGGTAACTTTACGAAAATCGTCCAGCGCGTGCCGGTTCGCATTCGAATCGACCCGCCGAAGGGCTTGCGCGGCAAGTTACTTCCAGGGATGTCGTCCGAAGTCATCGTCGATACGCGGAACTGACCATGGCAACCCTTGAGACAACGGGCGAGGCGGCGCCGGCTCGCGCCGCGCCACCGCCGCAGGCTGTGTCCCTAGCCGACTGGATCGCCGTGATGGCGGGTATTCTGGGGGCCTTCATGGCGGTCCTCGATATCAGCGTGACCAATTCGTCGCTCCCGCAGATTCAAGGTGAAATCGGCGCGACCGGCACGGAAGGCAGTTGGATCGGAACAGGCTACCTGGTGGCCGAAATTGTCATGATCCCGCTTAGCGCTTGGCTCGTACGTGTGTTGGGACTTCGCAACTTTTTGCTGTTCGCCGTCTGCGGATTTGCAATGTTTTCTGTCGGGTGCGGGGTTTCGGGTAGTCTTACCGAGATGATCCTCTGCCGACTGGGGCAGGGGTTCACAGGAGGCGCGATGATTCCGACGGCAATGACGATCGTCACAACCCGGCTGCCACCCGCCAAGCAACCCATCGGATTTGCCCTGTTTGGCGTGACGGCGATTATGGCACCCGTATTTGGTCCACTCGTGGGGGGGTGGCTTACCGATAACGCAAACTGGCACTACATCTTCTTCTTAAACGTACCCGTCGCGATCGGGTTGATTGCTCTACTCTTCGCCGGTCTGCCGCGGTCCCCGGCGCGGTGGAGCGACTTCCTACGTGCCGATTTCGTCGGGATCGCTGGACTTGTGATGGCGCTTGGCGGTCTAACCGTCGTGCTGGAGGACGGCCAAAAGGAACAGTGGTTCGAGTCCACCATGATTTGCTGGACCGCGGCGATTGCCTTTGTCGGTGCGGGTTTGATCGCGGCGAGCCAGCTGACCCGACCGGATCCGGTCATCAAATTGAAGCTGATTCTTGGGCCGGGGTTTGGTGGTGCGTTTTTTGTCAGCATTGTTGTTGGCGCCGCTCTGTACTCCATCCCCTACGTCTTACCAGTCTTCCTTGGCAACATCGCGGGTTACAATGCCGAGCAAACGGGTCAAGTGGTCCTTATCAGTGGGATCCCGAGCTTGTTGTTGCTCCCGGTGACCCCGTTCCTGGTGCGGATCATGGACTTGCGGATCATTGCCGCAGTCGGGCTGGTGTTTTTCGCGCTCAGTTGCTTCGTGACGACGGGCATGACGGTGGACACAGGCAGCGCCCAGTTCGTTCTGCCGCAGATTCTCCGGGGTGTCGGACAAGCGCTGATCATGACGCCCCTTAGTCAGTCGGCAACGGCCGGGGTTCCGCGCGAAGACGCGGGCGATGCCGCCGGCCTCTATAACATGGCGCGCAATCTCGGTGGCTCCCTCGGCCTCGCTCTAACGGCCACGCTCGTTGATTTTCGAACCGCTTTCCACTTTCAACAAATCAGTCAGTCGGCTTCTTCCAACGTCTACAGCTCGCAAGCCTATGTCGCGCAGGTTGGTATGGGACAGCTGTCACATACCGTCGCCGTGCAGGCGATGGTTATGGCCTATTCCGACTGTTTCTGGGTCTTGGGCATCGCGTTGATACTGGTCCTGCCCTTCGTCCTGCTCCTGCGGCCCTTGCCGCGCGGAGCGTCTTCTTCTCCTGCGCATTGAGATCACCACTATGACACGCGTTCTCAGCATTCTAGCGCCTTCTGTTGCCGTCCTGGGGTTCCTAAGCGCCTGTACCGTGGGGCCGCAGTATGACGGTCCACCTGCATCTATTGCCGCGTTGGCGCCTAAACAGTTTCAGCAGGCGGTGATCGCAGGTCTACCGACAACACCGCGCCCATCGCCCTGGTGGGCGGCCTACGGTGACGCCCAGCTGAACCTACTCATGCAGCGGGCCCTCGCGGACAACCTTGATCTCGCCATCGCACAATCTCGATTGAAGCAGGCGCGCGCGGGCCTTCTCGTGCAGCGCCGCAATCTCCTTCCGGACGGGTCGGCAAAGGCTGCTTATGATCATCAACAGATCGCGCTGGCGGCTTTCGGCATCGATCCGTCGTCGCTGGGGCTGGCGCCGAAGCCGATCGACACCTACGATCTCGAATTCGATGCGAGTTGGGAGCTGGATTTATTCGGTGGCGGTCGACGCAGCGTGGAGGCCGCGAAGGCCGACGCCGAGGGCGCATCGGATCGGATCGAGGACGTTAGGGTCGCGTTGCTGGCTGAGGTCGCGTCGACTTACGTCGATCTGCGCGGCGCCCAACAACGGTCCGCCTTGCTTCGCGCCGAGGTGAAAGCTGCTCAGGACATCGTCAACCTGACCTCATTTCGACAGACGCATGGCACGGCATCTGAGTTCGATGTCGGCCGGTCGAAGCTTCAATTGCAGACCACGCAGTCGGCGCTTGATCCTGTCTTGGGGCAGATCGACGGCGACCTGATTGCCTTGGCGATCCTCACGGGGCATGCGCCGGGCGACATCGATGCGGACCTGACGCAGCCTTCGGCCATACCCGTTGTACCTGATCAATTAATGGTAGGCGACCCTGCGTTACTGCTGCGCCGTCGGCCGGATGTCCGGGTGGCGGAGCGGGGGCTAGCAGCTGATACCGCTCGGATCGGTGTGGCAATGGCCGACCTCTTCCCGAAGGTTCGCTTGGCCGGCAGCTATGGCGACGACGCCACCAAAGTTTCCCAAATCGGAACCAATACGGCGTTGGATTTCTCAGTCGGGCCAACCTTGAGCTGGGATTTCCTTGACTTCGGCCGTGTGAAAGCCCGAATTGCGCAATCGAAGGCTAAGGCTTCGGAAAGCCTGGCTAACTACCATAAGGCTGTTCTCACGGCCCTTCAGGATGCCGAGACCAACCTGTCGCGCATCAATCACGATCGCGCTTATCTTGAAGGCGTGCGAGAGGCCGCCCGTATAGCCAGTCGCAATTCAGACCTGGCCCGGATGCAGTACAAGGCTGGGACGGCCAGTCAGCTTGACCTGTTGGACGCGGAGCATCAACGTTTGCAGGCGGAAGACACGGTCATTCTCGCGCAAGTGTCGTTCGCGAAGGACTACGCGTCCCTTAGCAAGGCGCTTGGTTATGGCTGGGACGCGGCGTCGGCGACGGTCCGTTAGGAGAGGGCTATTCACGACCGGGGGCATGTCGCTGACCCACGAAGATGACAGAAACTTCATGGGAGGCTTGCTTGACAGTAATAATACGATATCGTATCAATAATGGCGCTATATAAAATCAGCAGGAAACCTTCCATGAAGAAATTGATCGCTCTGGCCTTTGTCGCTGGTCTCGGTGCCATGCCGATGCTGAGTCACGCCCAAACCACCCAAGCTGCCTCGAGCTCGTCGGCGGCGGCCCCGTATTACACAGTCGAAGATTCCACGATCGGCGACCTTCTCGATAACCCGGCGACGAAGGCCGTTCTGGCGAAGTATCTTCCGGAAATGGTGGCAAGCGACCAAATCTCGCAAGCCAGTGGTATGACGCTGAAGGCCATCCAGCAATACGCACCTGACAAGATTACGGACGAAGTCCTGGGCAAGATCGACGCTGAACTTGCAAAGATTCCGGCGCCAAAGAGCTGAGTCTGACGACACATGAATTCCGGGCCGCTCTTTCATATCCTGTCAGAGCGGCCTTTTTTGTGCGCGTTTCGCGGCACGCACAGACCTTTCGGTAATCATAGAGGGTACCGGGCACGCGTCATTAGGCCCGCCCCGTAACAGGGAATCTATGCGCGGCAAACGGCGCGCGCATAGGAGAGGAATTCAAGGATGTCTGGATCAAAATGGCTTCTTATGGCGACCGTTGCCGGGATCGCTATCGGATTCACTTCCGTTGCGAGCGCCGGAACAACCGATCAGGATTTTGCCAATCCGCCTAAGTCCGCCCGCCCGTGGGTGCGCTGGTGGTGGCCGGGCGGCGACGTTTCCGATGCTGAGCTGAAACGCGAGATCGATGTGCTCGACAAGGGCGGATTCGGCGGTGGCGAAATTCAACCCTTCAAACTCGCCCTTCCGAAGATGAGTGCCGATGACGCGGCCAAGGTGGACGATTACGCAACGGCGCCGTTTTTCGCGAACGTTAAGGCCGCTGCGGCAGAGGCCTTAGTCAAGGGGCTTCAGATCGATTACACGTTCGGATCCGCTTGGCCGCAGGGGGGTGGCTACGCCATTACACCTGAAAAATCGCTTGTGGAACTAACGATGGCCTCCACGACGGTCGAAGGCGGCAGGCCGGGTCCGGTTAAGATCACCCTTCCAAAGCGAACCCGCAAGATCATGACGCCAATGGGTGATCCGCGGATGAAAGATCCGAAAGTTTCAGATTGGCCGGCGAGGATCAACGCGGAAGCACGGTTGGTCGCGGTGATCGCGATCAAAGGGAGCGCGCCTCAGCTGAGCACGAAAAAGCCCGCCGGCATAAAAATATTGCCTTGGAAGGATGTTGATCAGCCTGGCGCCCTGGACGCCAATACCGCCGTAGACATCACCGACAAGGTGGACCCCGATGGAACCGTGCACTGGGACGTCCCAGCCGGCGAATGGCAGATCGTGGCGTTCAAGCAGTATGTCGCAGACTCCGGTGCAGGCATTGCCGCGGGACAAGGCCCACAATTCGTCCTCGATCATTTTGACAAAAGTGCATTTGATGCTCACGCGGCGCGGGTCGCGGATCCACTGGTGCCGGCGCTCGGCGCGGATAAGGCGGCTTTACGAGCAACCTTCATCGACAGTTTCGAGTTGATGCCGGACATCTATTGGAGCCGTGATTTCCTGGATGCCTTTAAGACCAGGCACGGCTACGACCTTAAGACCTATCTCCCGTTCATTCTTCAGCCTGGCTGGAATGAATCGTGGAGCCCGCACTATTCACCACCCTACTATGATGCGGCGGGCGTCGGTGATCGCGTTCGTGAAGATTACGAGGATACGGTCTCGGATTTGATGATCGAACGCTTTGCCAAGCCCTGGGTCGAGTGGAATCACGCGCATGGTATTCTGGCGCGACTGCAAGCGCACGGCGGACCTTGGGACGTCCTAAAAGCCTATGGTATGGCTGACATTCCAGAAACCGAAGATTTGGCAGACGACGGCGATCCGAATTTCATGCGGGTCGCGCGATCGGCCGCGGACCTTTACGGGCGCAAAATTGTTGGCGCCGAAAGCTTGTGTTGGCCCAAACGGCCGTATGATGTCTCACCGGACGAGTATCGTCGCCGCGCGGATCTGATCTTTGCCAGTGGCGTCAACGCCATGGTGTTCCACGGTTACGCCTATGCCCTGGGCGATCAGTGGCCCGGCTGGTATCCGTTTGGCCCAAGCAATTTCAATCCCGGATTCAGTTCGATGTGGTCGGACCGCAATCCCCTTTGGCCGGCGGTCAATGGGTTGACTGGCTACGTGGCCCGGACGCAGGCGGTGCTACGGCACGGTACGAACGTGGTTCCGGTTGCGGTATTCCTTCAGGGGGTGGGCTATTATAAAGGGATCGAGACGAGGGATGGCGAAACCTTGCCCATCGACAAGCAATTGCTCGTTGCAGGTTACGACTATGACCGCATCAATGCCGATGCAATTTTGTCGGCCCATACGGAGAATGGTCAGCTCGTAACTGTGGGTGGCGCCCGTTTTGCGGCTGTCATCTTTCCCCCGGCGGACGGGTTATCGTCCGATGTCGCTAAGCGACTGCCGGAATTCGCAAAAGCGGGCGTGAAGATTGTTTTCGCCGATCATTTGCCAACCCGAGCCCGAGGCTTCTCCGATCATGAGGCCCGCGATAAGCTCGTTGTCGACGCGGCCGCTGCCGCCGGCGCGGCCGGGGCGCAAGTCGTTCCCAGCAAGGACTTGGTAGCCTCGCTTAAAAAGTCCGGCGTGCCGGCCAACCTCACCTTTGAGCATCCGACTGACAAGCTTGTTTTCATTGAAAAGATGGATGGCCAAAGACGGGTTTTCTTCATTCACAATAATTCCAATGAGCCGGTGGACGCGAGCTTCGCGACCGCCGCGCAAGGGGCGGTGACACGGTGGAGTGCGCTGGATGGCAGCAAAACAAACCTTGCCGCCACGGTGCAGGGTGGCGAGACGCATGTGCCTTTGCGGTTCCAAGGTGGCGACTCGGCTCTCCTGGTCTTTGACACTGACCAGAAGGCTGCAGCGCCGACAAGGTGGACATCGACGGCATCCCAAGCGATCGCTGCGACCGGCTGGACTATTCGCGCCGTGGGGCACGGAAAGGGCGGGCGCATCATCGAGGGCAACCTGCCCACGGGCGCGGAAGGCGATCTTAAGGCCGTGGCAGGGTTCGAGGACTTTTCAGGCACGGTCTTCTATAGTCACCGGCTGGCGGTGCCGAAGGGCTGGGTAGGTTCCGGCAAAAAAGTTTTGATCGATTTGGGTGAGGTCCACGACGCGGCGATCGTATCAGTCGACGGGAAAGAAGTTGAAACCCTGCTCGGCGCGCCCTGGCAGGCAGATGTGACCCGCTACTTGAAACCAGGGGTCAACATGATTTCTATCGCCGTGGTTAACCGGTTTGCCAATGCGATGTACGACAAGGATCAGCCGGGATTCAAGGATGTTCCCGTCCAGCCGGGTGGCCTGTACGGACCGGTTAGCCTGCAACTTCTGACCAAATAGTCCCTTCGAAGGCAATCAAATAGGAAAGCCCGGCATCTTCAGATCCCGGGCTTTTGTTTTTGTCGCCGGAGATGCTGATCTATGGCTGGGTCATGGTTCGAGCCGTTCCGGTCAAGTCGAACGTGGCATGAGCACCGCCTTCGGAGCTATCCCCCACCCAGACGTCGTACGTGGACGGTTCCAGGACGAACGCCTTCTGTGCCGTGCTCCAATAGGTCAGTTCCTTTGGAGAGAGTTTAAACGACACGACGCGAGATTCGCCCGGATTGAGGCTTATCCGTTCAAATCCCTTGAGCTCCTTCACTGGCCGCGCAGCGGACCCATACTGCTGGTGGATGTAGAGCTCGGCCACTTCGTCTGCCTTCACAGTGCCGGTATTCTTGACGGTGGCGGAGACGGTAATCGTGTCACCCACGGTCGCCGTTTGCTTATCGAGGCTTAATTGATCGATGGCGAATGTCGAGTAGCTGAGGCCATAGCCGAACGGATAGAGTGGCGCACTCGGAATATCCCAATAACGTTTCGCCGCGTTGAAGGGCGACTGCGTTCGCAGGTGGTCATAGACCATGGGTATTTGCGCGGCATTCACCGGCCAGGTGAACGGGAGTTTGCCGCCCGGGACGGCATCCCCAAAAAGAAGGTTCACAACTGCGGTGCCACCGGATGTGCCCGGGTACCACACATCGAGGATCGCGGGCGCGTATTTGCGAGCTTCGGACAAATCCAATGGCCGCCCGTTCATTAGGACAATCACGATGGGCTTCCCGGTTTGTGCAACGGCCTTAAGAAGCTCCAACTGGCGGCCTGGCAAGTCGAGGGTGGCCCGCGACGCCGCTTCGCCACTCATATCCTGGTTTTCGCCAAGCGCCATGACAACCACGTCCGCCGCTTTCGCAGCCTCGAGCGCCTTCGCAAATTCCGCATCCGCATCGAAAGATGGCAGAGCAGGATCGCCGTAAATGCCTGCCATGGGTGATTGCCAAACGACCCGTTCGGTTCGGACCCCCGGCGCATACGTAATCGCGACCTTCTTGCCGAGGCGATCTTTAATGGCCTGCAGGATAGTCACGGTCTCGTTGACATCGCCATTGAACGCCCACGATCCCAATGTATCCCGTTTGGAATCCGCCAGCGAGCCAATAACGGCCACGCTATGCAAACCGCTTGCCTTTAAAGGTAGCAAGTTGTTGGAGTTCTGCAGGAGGACCGCAGAGCGCTCCGCCGCGATACGCGCTTCAATGCGGTGCGCCGGGTCACCTTGAACGTCAAGCGCATGCTTTTCGTCGACGTAGGGATGCTCGAAAAGCCCGAGACGGATTTTGGTTTCCAATACACGACGGACTGCGTCATCGATCGTTTGCTGAGTTACCCCACCACTGGCGAGAGCTCCCTGCAGCTTCCAATAAACCGGCCCGTTGTTCATCTCGATATCCACGCCGGCCGTTATGCCGCGGATTGCTGCATCGGTGCTATCCTTGGCAAATCCGTGGATTTTTAGATCCGCGACCGAATTGTTGTCGCTCGATACTATTCCCTTGAAATTCCAGTCGTGACGGAGCACGTCGGTGAGCAACCATTTATTACCGGTCGCAGGCACGCCGTTCACGGCTGTGTAGGCGGACATAACGGCGCCCGCGCCCGCATCCAAGCCCGCTTTGAATGGCGGCAGGTAGACGTTCCACAGATCGCTTTCGGACAAATTGACCTCATCCTGGTCGCGTCCGCCCATGACGGCACCGTAACCAGCAAAATGCTTCACTTGAGCCATGACATGATTGGGCTCGCCTAGGTACGCACCTTGGAAGCCTTCGACTTGGGCCGTGGCCATGGCGGCGCCCAAATAGGGATCTTCTCCCGAAGTTTCGACCATGCGCCCAAAACGGGGATCACGGACGATGTCGACGTTGGGTGAGAAAACCCATCGAACCCCGTTCGCCGAAGCTTCTGCAGCGGAAATCGACTGAGCCTTTTTCTCCAGTTCAGGGTCCCAAGAGGCGGCCAGACCTAAATTAACTGGAAAGATGGTCTTGAACCCATGTATGGCGTCGAAGCCGAACAGCAGTGGAATCTTGAGCCTGGTATTTTCCATTGCGAGCTTCTGCAAGCGATTAGCGGTCGCGGCCCGCTCAATCATGCCGACCGAGCCGATCCGGCCTGCCGACACGCCGTTGTCGATCGGTTTCGAAAGTGTCGGCGTATCCCCGAACAGAAGTGGAATGTTGAGTTGGCCCAGTTTCTCTTCAATCGTCATCTGCGAAAGCAGCGCGTTGGCTCGGGCCTCAATTTGGCTGTCCGATAGAGGGGCGAGGGTTGCGGCCAATGAGGCTTTTGCCGGCGGTTTCGCCTGCGCGGCGTCGGCGATCATAATTGCCGAGACGGCGCAAAACGCCATTAAGGCTAATCTGTTTGATTTGCGGGCTTGGTTCGAAGAAGGCACGTTTGTTCTCCCTGAGGAACGCGATTTAAGTTATACCTTGGTGCGGGCGCCCCAAAGGCCGTACAGGGCTACCAGTGCGAAACAGGCGGCGGGTAGGACGAAAGCCGCAGGCGTGCCCCAGAGTTCGGCGAGCCTGCCCATTGGGTACGGCAATAAGACGCCCCCGCCGATGGCCATGACCATGATCGACGACGCACGTTTGGTGGAGGTGCCTAAGCCTTTGACGCCCAGCGTAAAGATCGTGGCGAACATGGCTGACATGAAGAAGAATACTGCGATCAGGCATATAGCGGAAAGGCGCTGGATGCCCGCGGCGACGATCAATGTCAGGACCATGTTGATCACGCCGTAGGCTGTGAGGAGGGCTCGCGGCGGTACTTTGATGAGTAGAGCGGTCGAGACAAAGCGCCCTATGAGATAGCCGACCGTGGCAATCGAAAGAAGGAAGGCGCCCTTCTGCGAGGTCAGGCCCGGCCACACATCCGTGACGAGATTTATGAAATAGGCGCCGATTCCGACCTGAGCGCCGATATAGACCATCTGGGTGAAAACACCCCAGACGAAATGGCCGTGCCGCCAGAGTGGTTTCACGGGGAAGGTTATGACGTCGACACTGGAGATGTGATCGCCTTCGTGCACTTCAGGCAGCGGCAGGCGCGCAAGTACGAAAGCATAGACGAGAACCGCGATACCGATAATAGCGTAGGTTATTTGCACGGCCTGTTGCGACTGAGACCCGCTAGCCGGCCCAAAAAACACGAGACCCCCAATTAACGGCCCGAAGAAAACGCCAAGGGCGTTGAACGACTGTGCCAGGTTGAGGCGCCCGGTGGCGCGGTCAGGATGGCCCAACTCATTCACATAGGTGTCGGCGGCGGTTTCTAAGAAGCAAAGACCGGTGGCCAGGATGAACATGCAGCCGACGAAGACGTAAAAACTTCCTATTACCGCGGCGGGAATGAATAGAAGTGCGCCGATTGCCGTAATCGCCAATCCCGTAACGATGCCAAACTTGTATCCCCGAGCGTGCATGATGGAGCCCGCCGGAAGGCTCATGATGAGATACGCGCCAAAATACGCAATCTGAAGCCACGACGATTGGGCTTTGCCAACGTGAAGTGTTTCCTGGAAATGTTTATTGAGAACATCGAGGAGACCGTAGGCGAGACCCCAGATGAAGAAGCAGCTTATTGCGAAACCGAGCGCAACAGGCGTGGCTATGCGTCTTGTAGGCTTGTTGCTTACTGCCATGTTTCTCACTGTCATCCAATCTTATCGCGTTCCTGAAGGACCACACGGTAGGTGAGGACACACACATGGAGTTGGTCGCGCCAGGGAGGAGGTGGGCGCTGTAGATTCCGTATGGTCCATCAGGAACGCGACTGACGCGAACAGCAGGCACTGGTTTGAAAAACCCGAAAGGTTTGCCGCCCTGTGTTCATCTTTTGCACGTTCATAGCCGACCGGCCGGGGTTACGTCAAGAAATGATACGCAATCGTATCAATAAAGTGTCTGTCAGCGCGTGGACAAAGATGATGGGTTCGATGCCGACAGCCTACCGATCGATGCGCTTGACAATAAATGATACGATACCGTATCAATTACAAAACCATGGTCGAGGAAATCAAACAGTGAAGTACGTCATTGTGACCGCCGCGAGTGTCGTTTCGCTGCTGCTCGGTCTGGACGGTCCATCAAATGCGATGGCCGATCCAACTAAAACGGCTAGTCAACCGCAGCCCTTTTACACGGTAAAGGGTACCAAACTCGGTGTCCTATTGGACAATGCTGCGACCAAGGCAATCCTGCAGAAATATATCCCCGACGTCATCGGCAACCCGCAAATCGTCATGGCCCGAGGTATCACCTTAGCGGCGCTCGCCCCCTACACGGGAGGGAAATTGTCTAACGAAACCCTCGCCAAGATAGACGCTGATCTGTCGAAAATTCCGCCGCCGAAGATGATGTGATCGGCTTTCAAACGCGGTACCGGACGAGTGCAAACCGTGCCGATCGGAGAAAGATCGGTGGGTGGCGGACCAAAAGGAACAACAAATGAGACAAAAAGTGGAAAAGAAGCGTGCTTTCGTCACCGGTGCGTTTGGCAGCGTTGGTGAATGGCTTGTCCAGGACTTGGTAAAGCTTGGCTACGCCGTGACGTGCTTCGACGTGGATACGGAGGTGTCGCGGAAGAAGGAACATAAACTTCGGAAAGTTGTCAAATTTACCACGATATGGGGTGATCTGACCGACGCGCAGTCCATCGATGAAGCCATCGAAAAGAGCAATCCCAATTACATCGCGCACGTGGCCGCGATCATTCCGCCAATTTCGATTTTAAGGCCAACCCTCGCGGAAAAAGTCAACGTCGGCGGCACCACGAATATTGTGTCGGCTGCCCGTAAACTGGCGAACCTTGAGCGCCTGGTGCTGGTGTCAAGCTATTCCGTCTATGGTCCCTGCAGTCCGCACCTGGATCGGCCGAAATGGACGAGCCAGACGCCGGTCAATCCCCAGGAGGAATATGCCGAACATAAAGTGAAGGCTGAGGCCATCGTTCGGGAAAGCGGGCTGAATTATTGCGTTGTCCGGCTTTGCGCGGTGTTTCCAATCGACAATCCGCCGAGAAGCCCGGCAACGTTGAAATTCTCTTTCGCTTTGCCTTATGATCGGCGCGAACACGCGATCGACGTTCGTGACGCAGCCTATGCCGTTGCCAGGGCCGTCCATGTGCCAGGCATAGACGGCCGCACGTTCGTAATCGGGGGTGGCGATGGTTGGTACGGAACCGGAGGCGAACTCACCGGCCAACTCATGAGTTCGGCCGGATTGAAGCCGTTTCCCCGCGAGGCCTATCGGACCCCGGCGCCTTATATCGAAGAGAGTTGGTTTTTCGAAAATTGGGTGGATACGACGGAAAGCCAGGCGGTCCTCAAATATCAGCGAACGAGCTTTCCACAGTTTCTAAAGGACAGAAAAAAGCGGATGGGCCTTGCGGCGGTGATCCTGCCGCTGATGGCTGGCTCCATCTTCATAAAGCTTATCAAGGAATCACCCTACTATGGTAAGCCGCAAGAGCCGGATATCCGGCCCTTCGCTGAAGCTGTCCATGAATTGCTTGGATAGGAATTTAGGGCGCGGCGATCTTGTCAACGCTCTTTAGTGTGCGCCGCTACCGTCGCTGATGCCACCCGTCGATGGTGGAATTGCCAAGGTGGCGAGCGGCCGATCGCGTGAGTCACGCAGAATAAGTTCCATGTAAAGGCGCGCCGAAGCGCAATCCTTCGATGATGTGGCGTGAAGAAGCCTCTGGTAATAGGAGATGGATATCTCCGCGCGGACCGCGTCCGCGTCGACGCCGCGGGTCCAGGAGATTGCGGCTTCTATGCACGGGAGAAGGGAATTGAGGGCTTCATTGCCAGCGGCGCGCACGATGGCGCTATGAAACGCGATCTCGGCATCGTTGGCGTTAAAGGGTGTCGCGGCGCGAGACGCCAAGTGCTTCAATGACAATTCCATGGAGCGCAAATCGCTTTCGGATCGTCGGTCCGCAGCGAGGGCTGCCGCTGAGGGTTCGGTGATGAGACGCAGCTCGTAAAGAGCGGTTAAAAAACGCTCCGAGGGCTTGGTGTCGAGCATCCAGTCCAACACATCCGGGTCCAACAGATTCCACTGGTTACGCCCCGTCACGCGCGTGCCAAACTTCGGCTTGCTCTCGACCAAGCCTTTGGCAGCGAGGGTGCGAACCGCTTCGCGATAGGCTGACCGGGAGACGTCGAACTTGACGGTCGAGTCGAGTTCCGTTGGCAAGCGGACACCGCTGGCGTAAGTGCCACTGAGAATTTGGGTCCCTAGTTGTCGCGCCAGGGCGTTGTGAAGACGGTGACTTCCCTGCTTCAGCGCGAATGCGCCGTTCCGACTGCGATTGGGTCTCCATGTTACCAGTTCATTCATTTTCCTGCCCTTCGTGAAACCCTTTTGCAGGCGATTCCGTCCAGCCTCGTGAGCAGTGGTGGGGCTCCTTTTCGAGACCTGAGAAAATGATACGAAGTCGTATCAAAACGCAACCTTGTTTTTGGTCGACGACATATGATGCGCTTTGCGGATCGGACTCTGTTGGTCTCATTCGGGAGCGATCTGCTTGGAAGGTGAGGACGTTGACGCGCTAAGAAGCCGGGCGGCCCGGCGCAGCCAGCCGCCGCAAATCTCACAAATTGAGATGACTAACGAGTATGTGTGACTTTCAAGTGACGGATTCGGGCCTACTCAATACACAATGATACGATAACGTTTCATTTAGTTGACGTAAGTCCTGAAACGAACTATCTCTACATTCAGAGGCAAAAAATGCCGAACAACTCTATTTTATGCAGTCTCGTCGGGGACTGTAGAGTGATAGATTTTGTCAAAATAATATTTCACGCAAACAGGGCGAGAAACCAGGATGATGACGACTTTAAAGGCCGCTACGGCGGCCGTCAGTGTACTTGCGCTTTGCGCGGCACTCCCGACCTTTGCACAAGCGGCGAAAGAGTCAAAAGACTCAACCGTTACGGACTCCCAAGTCGTGGTGGTCACAGCCAACAAGCGCAAGGAAAAATTGTTTGATGTGCCACAGGCGGTGAACGTCGTTGGCGCTGACGACGTCAAGAAGCTCAACCTGACCCAATTCGACGATGTGCAGAAGGTTGTGCCTGGCCTCAATGTCACCCGAGGTCAGGGGAATCAGTTTTCCGTGTCGTTGCGCGGTGTATTCTTTGATCCAAATTCGTCGCCTTCGCCGACGGTCGACTTGTATTTGAACGAAGTGCCCGTAGACGCCAGCACCGTGTTGGGTGCGACCTATGATCTCGGTGACTTTCAGATCCTGCGAGGACCGCAAGGGACTTTGCGCAGTGGCACCGGTCCATCCGGCGCGATCCTGCAAAGCACCAAGCAGGCAAACCTCGGTGGCTTTGACGGCTACATGCAGGTAAGTGGGTCGTCGCAGGACAACGAGAACGGCCAATTTGGCTTCAGCCTTCCTGTTATTCAGGACAAATTGGCCATTCGCGTCGCGGGCCTTTACGACCACAACACGGGTGTCGGCGGCCACGGTGTCTATTACGACGACCCAGACCATGGCCAGACCGAAAGCGGCCGTGTATCCCTGACCTTCAAGCCGTTTGAGTCCTTATCGATGCACGCGATGTACCAGTCCACGGACTCGCGAATCACCAACTCAACGATCATTGCCGGTACGGGTCCTTGGGGCACCTTCGTGCCCCAAGACCGCACGACCTTGACGAAGGCGCCCCAGCTACAGACCCTAGCGTCGAACATCTTCACCTTCGACGCGGCCTGGGACATCGCTGGCAACCGCCTGAGCTATGTGGGCGGCGTTCAAAAGAACACCTCGGGCACCATCCGAGATACGGACCTTGAGAATTCGTTTGGCGGCTTCGGGGCCGGCATCGAGCAGTACCAACGCATAATCACTCCGACAACGTCCCAGAGTAATGAACTTCGTTTTGAGCGGACAGGCGACCATTTCTGGACTTACCGCTTTGGGGCATCCTTCGTCCGGGATGCGACAAACAGCGATATTCTCATCGACTACACCGCAGCCAATGGCTCCTGCCTCACCAAGCCGGGTTTCCTGGCGGCTTACGGCCTGCCTTGCATTCAATTAGGCGGAACGCCGACGGTTTCCAAATCACTCGGCCTTTTTACCACACAGGATTTCAAGTTCTCGCCGAATGACATAGTCGAAGTCGGTTTGCGCGCTTCCGATTTTAAAAACTCGTCGGGGGACTACAAGTCGACAACCGGTTCGGCGAACTACAAGCACTATTTCAGCAAGAGCTTGATGGCGTACATCAATTATGGAACGTCGTATCGGCCCGGGTTCACGGACACGTCGTCCATGGCGTTATATTATATGGTGCCGGCATCATTGTTCACGACGAAGCCTGAAAAGTCCCAGTCGTTTGAACTGGGTTTCCGCGACGACCTTTTCGATCACCGCCTGGAGCTGTCCGGCGATGTCTTCCACCAAAAATTCAACAATTATCTGTACCGCGCGGAAGGGGTCGACTGCACGGCCGTGCCCAATTCGAACAGTGGTCCAAACGCGGCAACCAACTACCCGACCAATGACGGTAAGCCGTACAACGGGACGAACGGTTGTACCGGGGGCGACGGCCAAGCCCTGTACGTCAGTGCAAACGCAAACGCGATTGCGCAGGGTGTCGAGCTAGAGGCCCGCGGACGGATCTTGCCGGGGTGGACCGCCCAGGTAAATGGTGTTTACAACGACTCACATTTTGACAACGCCACCATCCTTTGCAACGACTTCAACGGCGACGGTGTTCCCGACAGCGCCGGCACGCCCGGTGTTCAGCGCGGCAAGTACGTCAGCACCTGCAAATCGGACGGGCCGATCGCGAACCTGCCGAAATGGACCCTTACGCTGCAGTCAAACTACAATTTCGATCTTCCCCATAACTGGCAGGGATTTATCCGTGGTCTGGCGACGATCAAGCCGAGTTCCACGGATCCCTTCTTAAGCTATGTCACGCCTAAGTCGGAAACTGTCGATGTGTTCTTTGGCGCGAACCAGTTGAGCCGACAGCTTGAAGTGACGATCTACGTGAAGAACCTGCTCGACCAGGTGATCGTCAATCAATTTGGGTCCGGCGTGAATTACGGTCAATATTACATCACAAATGGCCGCCGCGTTGGTGTTCAGCTTCGCAAGAGCTTCTAACGAAACGGTCAATGGAACGGTCAGGCGAAAGTCTCACCGTTCGTACTAATTTTCAACAGCCGCCTCGTCAGCCTGACTGGTAGACTTCGGGTCGTTCAGAGGAGGAATGAGGGTCGTCCATCATGAAGTGGAATAGGCGTCACGTCGTCGCTGGTCTCGGCGCGAGCATTGGGTACCCAGCCGCGCTGACGGCACTTGGTCAAGAGACCGTTGCACGGGCGCCGGAGAGGCCACAGCGGGCATTTAGGCCGGGTGCGGTCTGGTTGGACACGTCCGGCAAGCCCATTCAAGCGCATGGCGGCTCCATCATCCAAATCGGAAACCTTTTCTATTGGTACGGGGAAAACAAGGAAAAGACCAAACCAGGCTCCGGTATCTGGCACTGGGGTGTACGCGCCTACAGTTCGTCGGACCTGTATAATTGGCAGGATCTTGGGGTGATCATTCCGCCCGTGACGGACGACAAGACGTCGCCACTCTATCCGGCGAGTAAACTCGATCGCCCTCACATTTTGTTCCATCAGCGTCTTAAAAAATTCGTTTGCTGGTTAAAAATCATGGAAAAGGACGGCGCCCAGACGCGAACGGTCTTGGTCGCGGATCAGTTTGCTGGACCTTATAAGATCGTGCGCCAAGGCCTTCGGCCACTCGGAATGAATGCTGGCGATTTTGATTTGGCGTTCAGCCCGGCTGACGGCAAGGCGTACATGTACTTTGAGCGCGTGCATAGCGAGATGATCTGCGCGGATCTGACCGACGATTATACTGACTTCAATGGCTATTATTCCACGCACTTTCCGCGGCCGAACCCACCCCTCGTGCGCGAGGGGCCCGCGCACTTTTTTCGTCAGGGCAAGCATTACCTAGCCACGTCTGGAACCACGGGCTATTTTCCGAACCCCTCGGAAATCGCTGTCGCGGACACATTCCACGGCCCTTGGACGGTATTAGGCGATCTTCATCCCGACGACCAATCACGCACGTCCTACAATTCACAGATATGCTCGGTCTTCAGGCACCCCAAGAAGGAGGATCTGTATATAGCCCTTGCAGATCGTTGGATCGGACCGCAGACCAGTCCCGATTTTGTCAGTGGTCAACTCTCGACCACCCTGCGCAACGGGATCACCAAAGCCCTCGGACCTGATCACGTTCCGCTGGACGCGAATGAGATGGCCGCGATGAAATGGGTGGTAAATGACTCAGCGGTCAATACCTCCGAGGCGCGGTACGTCTGGCTTCCCATCATTTTCGACGGCGACAGGCCAATCATAAAATGGCGCGATGAGTGGTCGATCGACGAATTCGGTTAACCCTGATCAGGTTTTCCAGTCACCATGACGCTCGGCTGGCGAGAAAGATTTCGGAGATGCGGTCAATCATGGCATCGCGCCCTTCGTTAATCCAGTAGTCGCTCTGCACTTGGGCGGCCTGGGTCGCGCCAGCTACCATGGAGCGAAGGACGTGGGCGGCGCTAAATGGATCGCGGACGGGAATGCCGTCGATTTCCGCGTACTTTTCAATCTCGCGCGCCACGAAATTGATACGATATTCGTAACTGGTGTCAGCGAGAAGCTTCGCGAGATTAGGAAACTTGTTGGATTCTGCGTAAATCAGACGCACCAGGTTCTTGAATTCGTAAGAGTCTGAGGCGCGCACCTGGACAGATACAGTATGATGGATGAACTCCTCGAGCGTTTTTGTCTCGATATGCGGATTTGACGCGCGACCGGTCTCCCAAGTATCCATGGACGATTTTACCATAGCGGCAAAGATTTCGGCCTTGCTCGAAAATTTCTTGTATAGCGTCTTCTTCGATATGTGTGCGGCGACCGCAATCTTATCCATCGTGGTGTGGCCGAATCCTTCCTCATAGAAGAGGTCTCTGGCGACAGCGATGATATGGTCGGTGAGGGCCGCAACGTCTGCCTGCTTGGGCCGTCCGGCCTTGCGCGGCGGCAGCTTCTTTTCAGACAATATGTCTTCAATTTCTGAATGTTTCATCAGCAATCCATCGCGAAGCCAGGCCGAGAAAAATTTCTACCAATTAGCCTATCTATTTAAGCCCCTATTACACAGGCTAAATCGCTAAAGAAATCAACGGAAAACTCCGTTACGATACGATTGCGCTTCTTCGTCTTTTTAGCCAACCCTGTATGACATCGCCTTGACGACAGCGATCGAGATGAATAATACAGATTCGTATCATTATTGACGACCTGCCCGAAACGGGTCGCTTCTTTCTGGACAATCAAAATTTGTGAAGGCCGACTCCAGCAAGATGAAATGCGGTGGCGTCCGCGTCGAACGCGAGGCGCGTCGGCAGCACATTCTTGAGGCTACCGTGACCTGTGTGAGAGCGTCAGGGTTTCATGGCGCTAGCATGATGGAAATTGCCAAGGAAGCCGGCATAAGCGTTAGTGCGATTTATCGCTATTTCGCCAGCAAGGAAGCGATCATCGAAGCGATCGTGGCGGATGACGCGGCCGATATCCAAGAAAAATTTCAAGAATGGGATACGACGCCCGACTGTGAACTTGTCAGCCGATTGTGCGACATCGTTGAACCTGCGATCAAGAGAAATCGCGATCCACGTCGCGCTGCGCTAAGTCTGGAAATCCTCGCCGAGGCCGCGCGTAATCCCCGCATCGGCGAGATCGTCCGCCAGGCAGGCCTGAATCAACGCGAATTGCGAGGTAAGCTTTGGCGCAGGATCGCGCCGGCATTGTCTTCCTCAACACAAGCGGCGAGAGCGGAGGTCCTAGCCATGGTGTTCGACGGTTTGATGAGTCAGTCATTGTCGAATCCGAATCTAGATGAGACCTCGATAGCCGATGCCATAAGGATCGTCGTACGCGCCCTGATGAGCAGTTAGGTCCGTGAACGATGCAAACAATGGGGGTATCTGTGCCGAGACAATCGTTTCGGTATTGGTGACGGGTTGGTTTGTGAGTGCTCCGCGGCGGTCTGTGCAAATTTCCTCTCACAGACAAGGAACTTTGCCCATTTGATCAGCCATAATATAATGATACGATATCGTACACTTAAGTCTGGCCGCATGGATCGGTCGCTGCCGGTTCCTTAACGCCTACGGCGGCGCTGGAAATATCAAACGCCGTGCGGCTGCGGTCACGGTCGTAGATGTACTGTGCGGTAACGGACCATCAACTAGGCGATCTTGAAGTCATAACGTTTGGCAGGGTCGCAAGACGGGGAAAAGAAAATGCGAATTGATCGTCGGCATCTGCTTGGATCCGCCTTCGTAGGTGCGACAGGCGCACTAACGGGCGTTAGCGTGGCGAATGCGCAAGCGAGTTCATCGGCCGCCGCGGGTGCTGCGGGTTGGCCGGCCCCGTCAGAAATTATCGCGCTTTGGCCGAATGGCGCGCCTGGGTCGCTAAATCCAGATCGACAGGAGGTCATTTCTGATTATTCAAAAGACCCCGTGGTTCATAACCGCGCCATCAAAGGGGTATCAAATCCGCGCCTTTGCGTTTTTCCCGCCGCCGATCCCACGGGTGGCGCGATGATCATCGCGCCCGGTGGCGGTTACTTTCAGATGAGCGTTGACCTCGAAGGCTACCAGGTCGCAGCCTACCTCAACAGCGTGGGCATCACCGCGTTCGTCCTGTTTTATCGACTACCCGCGGAGGGATGGAGCAACGCCGCCGATGTACCACTCATGGACGCTCAGCGGGCGATGCGAATTGTGCGATCGAATGCCTCTCGGCTGAAAATCGACCCTAAGCGGGTGGGCTTCATGGGATTCAGTGCCGGCGGCCATGTGTGCGGATCGATTATGACCCGATCTGATGCGTTGGTTTACACTCCGGTCGACGCGGCTGACACCTTGAGCGCCAGGCCGTTGCTTTGCGCGCCAATTTATCCGACCCAATCGATGGAGGATAATATCGCCCATACATTTTCGCGGACCAATTTGCTGGGTAAGACTCCAACACCGGAGCAAAAGCGGCTCTATTCACCTGATGAGAATATCACAAAAGATACGCCACCAGCCTTCCTGGTCCACTCCGAGGTCGACAAGACGGTTTTGCTTGAAAACACTCTTAATCTCCGAGCGGCTCTGAAGGCGAAGGGGGTGACCGTCGAAACTCACTTGTTTGCCGAGGGCGGCCATGGCTTTGGCATGACGAAAACAGATAAGTCCTTCGGAATGTGGCCGCAGCTCTTCACCGCCTTTGCCCGCGCGCGCGGCTTAAACGGTTAATCACTGTCGCGACGGCGGCGGCACGTGGGCGGCCAAACGGCCCGTTGCCGACGCATTGGATCAGCCCGCGAGGTCATCGAGCCGACATTTCGAACGTCGCGGCCGATCCGGCGGCGGCCGAGGGTGCTATCCAGACCTCGAATTTTCCCGGGTCTGCTACGCTTTCGAAATCAGCGTGAACGAAGGCGAGATCCGCAGCGGAAATTTCAAATCGCACATTCACGGTCTGCCCGGGGTTGATATCGACATGCTGAAATCCTTTGAGCTGCCTGATTGGCTGGACAATGCTCGCCGATTTATACCGAATGTACAGTTGCGCGACTTCGTGGCCGGCGACCGTTCCGGTGTTCTTTATGGATACCGACACGAGGAGTTTTTCGGACTTGCTGATGAACGGCTTGGAGACCGACGTGTCGCCGTAAGCGAGTTGGGCGTAGGTGAGACCAAATCCGAATGGGTAAAGGGCTTCAAAACTTGCGTCACGGTAGCGAGCCTTGAAAGATGCATCCTTGCCCGTTTGGGGGCGACCTGAAGACGGATGGTCATAGTAGTAGGGTTCTTGGCCGGGAAGTTGAGGAAACGAAACTGGGAGCCGCCCCTGCGGCGCATGATCACCAAAAATGAGATCAGCCAGAGCGTTGCCTTCCTCAGATCCGAGGAACCACGCACATAGGATGGCATCAGCCTTTTTAAGTGCGCCGCTCAATGCGATCGCGCGGCCATGCTTCAGCACTACCACGGTGGGCTTGCCAGTAGCCGCGACCGCCTCGGCAAGTTGCAGCTGGGACGCGGGAAGAGAGATATCCGTTCGCGAAGCGGCCTCCCCGGACATGGCATTCGATTCGCCGACGGCAAGGATGACAACGTCCGCCGCCTTCGCGGCGGCGACTGCAGCGTCGATTCCCCCCTCCAAAGGTTTTTCAACGGCACAGCCTTTGACGACCACGAGATTGTCGCCAAGGACGGCGCGCAGGCCATCGGCCAGGGGCACGCAGGTTTGGATGTCACCGAAGCCTGCCCAGGCGCCCGTGCAGTTGGCTTTGTCCGCGCCAAAGGGGCCTATTAGCGCGATTTTTTTTCCGGTCTTGGGCAAAGGGAGGAGGGCGGAGTCGTTCTTCAGCATCACGCATGATTTGCGTCCCGCCTCGCGGGCGAGGGTCACTGT
>OUMV01000016.1_pt1 | contig 42191 bp, 45 predicted proteins | sample 1691081 | NCBI WGS metagenome assembly OUMV01 (sample SAMEA3914869, study PRJEB12502) | metagenome | biome: forest; material: soil | place: USA | collected 2012-03-12 | depth 0.1 m | reverse complement strand
GTCGCAGCCGGTGAGTTTCCTGCAACCGGGCTTTAGGCGTCGACGACAGACAGATCGAATGTGAAGACACAGCCGCCATCTGGGTGGCTCTGCGCGTTGAGACTTCCGCCATGCGCTTCCAAAATGGATCGGCAGATCGCCAGCCCCATTCCCATGCCGTTGTCCTTGGTCGTAAAAAAAGGATCGAATATGTGCTCGGCGACGGCGGCATCGAGACCAGGCCCAGTGTCGCGGACGCTGACGCAAATTGTGCCCTTCGTCCGCTTCGAGCTCACATACAAATGACGGACCGTCCGGGTATCGTCGTCAGCCATGCACTCCACGGCGTTGTTGACGAGGTTTAAAACAACCTGCTGAATTTGCACTGAGTCTGCCAGAACGAACGCATCGTTCGTGTCCAGGTCCAAGGTCAGACCGACCGCCCTGGCTTCGATTTCAATCGCCGTCAGGCGCAGGACGCTTCGGATGATCTCGTCGACGCTAACGGTTGTCAGGCCCGGTGGCGCCTGTTTCGCCAGCGATCTGAGGGCCTTTACAATGCTCGCGGCACGCAGAGCGTCGCCCTTGATGACTTCCAGACTCGCCAATCCCTCGGCAATATCGGGTGTCGGGCGCTTCAGCCAGCGCAGGCCGGCACCGGCATTGGAAACGATGGCCGAAAGCGGTTGGTTGATCTCATGGGCGATAGATGCGGCCAGACCGCCCAAAACCGTTAGGTGCTGCGCGCGCGCAAGATCTGCACGGGCCGTTCGCAAGGACAGTTCGGTCCGTGAACGCAGGTCGTTCTCTTCGAGAAGCGCGGAGTAGAGGCGGGCGGTCTCAATCGAAATTGCGGCCTGCGGTGCCAGCATTTCGAGAATGGCGGTCCGCTCCGGGGAAAATACATCGCTGGCGAGGTTGTTTTCCAGATGAAGCAGCCCGATGAGCGTACCTTGTTTCACCAATGGCAGGCATAGCAGGGATCGAATGGTGCGATTGGAGGCATTGCCTTGCTGCAGTGAAGGGGCGTCGGTCGTCGCATCTTCAAAAACGACGGACTTTCTTGTGCGAAGGACGCTGTTCATGACGGATATGGGAATGTCATCAGCAGTGACCGGCGCAGAGCCGATTGCTACTGCGATTTCCTGATTCACGACTCGGCCAACGGCTTCGACCGTGGGGACATTGTCGTGCAGCAGGATGAGCGCGCCATATTCGGCACCGGCGTGCTCAATCATGTTCGTCATCAAAGACGCGATGAGCCGGTCGAGCACGATCTCTTCTGACAGAGCTTGCGCCACCTTCATGCCGACAGCCATGTCGACCACACGTTGACGATCCGCCGATGGCTTGTCCAAAGTTTGCATTTGGCTGCCACGCTCGACTGAGAAGAGCTCCGTGAGGTGTTGAACCTTTCCCTCGGCGCCCCACCGGCGATAGCAGTCGGAGGCCTTGCGGGCGTGTTGATCGGCCGCTGTTACGAGGCCGACCGTTCGGCTTAACTCGGCGGCAAGTTCGTGAGCGAGGGCCTGCTCGTGAATGAAGCCGGCGGCCGCTGCCGCCTGGGCGGAGATTTCATAGTGCTGCAACGCCGCTATGGAGTTCCCTTGCAAACGCGCAACCTCGGCTTCTATCAGAAGCAACTTGCTTCGGAAGGTGCTGGGATTGATCGCGGCCCAGTCCGTCATCTTTCGCCGATGTCCAGCCAGCTTTTCGAGGGTATCCTCGGAGCCGGTTTGGCCAGCCTCGGTGTGCGCGACGGCAAGTGCGCTGTAGAGGTGGAAATCGCTTAGGTTTACGTGTGCGGGGATGGACCAAGCCAGCGGTGCCGCGCCCTCAAACAGTCGAAGGGCGCCGGCGTAGTCATGAAATACGACGGCGGTTATGCCCGCATAGAGACTGTCCCAGAAGATTGTCGGCTGGGAAACGGCTCGTCCGGTACTGTCCCTGGATCTCGATATCCATGTCTCTTCGCTATCCGTCGAGCGAGGAACGTATCCGCCCTCGCGCAAGTGACAGGCGTGGCGGGCTTGCGCGGCCAGGATCTGCTCGACATCGATGTAACCGATCTGCCGGGTAAGCTTCAGGCCATGCTCTATGTCTTCTCCGATCAGGGCGAGGTGTTCCCCCATGGCCAACAGGTCGGAGACGATGTGATTGCAGGCATAGCAGGCCATGCCGAGATCGCCGCCGGCATAGCCGCTAGCGGCGCCTTCTCTCGCCCGCGCCAAAGCGTACGACAGGGATTTCGTCCAGGGACTGACCTGATCCAGCGCTACGAGGGCCCCTGGCCGAGCGGCTTCGTAGCCGTGCTTCTCGACGACCTTAAGGGCGACCTCGGCGTATTTGAAGCCATCTTCATAGGCGCCGTACTGGTGCGCGATATAGACGCCGAACCAGGCTAAGCCGTACGCCGAAGCTGGTGTGAGGCCGTGTCTCAGGGTCAGTTCGACACTCTTGGCCAGGTGTAAGAAGCTGAGGCCGTCATTCACAAAAAATGTGGCTGCGAGCGTCGACAGGAGACCGGTCGCAGCGTCGATTTCCGGCTCGGTTGCGAGTGGCAAGAACTGAATGTCTTCGATCGAGCGCCTGCCTAGAACCGTCTTGACCGTCTGGTAGGCGCCATCGATCGTGGCCATATCCGGCAGGCGGGGTAAATCCTGGCCGAGGAGCTTCAGGCCCGATAGGGCGGCAATGATTGCGCCTTCGTAGTCGGAACGGACGGTCTGCAGGATCGCCATCAGACGATAGACGTGAGCCGACTCCAACGCGGTGCGGGCGTGGGCCAGGAGGTCTGCCAATGACGCAGAACTTTGGTCGAACTCCGTATTGATAAGGAAGCACTCAGAGCGGAGCAGGCTCAGCTCGAAGCAAAGATCATAATCCTCCTCCCAACCGTTTTCGCCGAGCAAATCTGCACCGGTCGCGAGGTAGGACGTCGCCTGCCGTATGGCGGAAGCCGCCTTCGCGCGGCGTGCGGCGGCGACAAGGGCGCGGACAAAGGACAGCCGCTCTTTTTGAGATAAGGAATCCTTGTCGGCACGATCTATCTGGCTGGCGATTTCGAATGCCGCCTCGTGCAGACGATCCTTCCACAACGTGATCATCAGGTTGGCGATGCGAGCGTGGACGTGGGGGCGATCTGCCTCGGTCGTCAGCCCGTACGCGGCTTCGAGCACCCGATCGTGGGCGAAGATGTAGGCTGAACTGTCGATCACGAGGAGGCCGGCATCGACGGCGCTCGCAACGGTTTCCTGAAAGTCGATTGCCTCAATACCAGCGATCTGGAGAACGAGTGATTGATCGGAACGGTGCCCGATACAGGCCATATATTTCAGGAGGTCGCGCGTCGGCGCGGGAAGGCCGTCAAGGCGGCGGACGATGAGATCGACGACGTTTTCCGAGAGATGGTGCCGTCCAATTTCGGCAAGGTTCCATGTCCACTTCTGCGCCACGTTGTCAAAGCGAATAAGATCGTCGTCAATCAGGGTTCTGATCTGCTGGTTGACGAAAAACGGATTTCCAGCGGTCTTCTCGTAGATGAGCGGTGCAAGGCCTTTGGCATCCTCTTCGTTTGCTTGAAACGTCGCCCGAATAAGTTCGGTTGTCGAGGGAAACGACAATGGACCCACGACGAGTTCATCCAGCTTGTCGGCGCTTACCCTTTGGTCCTCAACTCGCTTTAGAACGGGTTCGAGGCTCGCCCGCTCTTCCGATCGGAAAGCGGCGAGCAGTAAGATGGATGCCGGAAGTTCGCCGCTAAAGCTCTCAAAGAACGCAAGCGACGGCTCATCCGCCCATTGAAGATCGTCGACGGCGATCACCACAGGCTCGCCCGGCATGGCAAATGCGCCGAGTGTATTGGTCATCGCGGCGTGAAAGCGCGCTCTTGCCGCTTGGGCCTGTAGGTCGAGAAGGGGGGAAGGTGGGCCGATGATGAGTTCGATTTCGGGCACTAGGTCGGCAATGAGGGCGCCGTGTCCGCCCAGCGCCGCGCTTAGGGCCGTGCGGAAGTGGTCGAGCTCCGTCTGGCTCTTTTCCAAAACTCTTTGCGTCAGTGTGCGAAGGATTTGAACAAACGGCGCGTAAGGTATGTTCTTTTGCGACTGGTCGCATTTCCCACTGGCGAATAGGCCTGCGCCCAGTGTGGGACCTTCGGAAAGATTTCCGATAAGCGCTGATTTTCCGGACCCTGCCGGACCGGACATGAACAGCAGTCGGCCCGACTGGCTTTGGGTCACGTCGTTTAACAGCTGTTGCAGACGTTTCGTTTCGCGATCGCGTCCAAAAAGAGCTGTCCGCCCGATGCCAGCCGAATGCCGATCTGCGCGCGCCAGCGGAAAAACCTTCATGGCGCCGGTGCCTCTCCATTCGTCGCGGAGCCGGACCAGGTCTGCATGAAGTGCGGCCGCGGTCTGATAGCGATCGTCGGCGTTTTTCGCGAGAAGCTTGGCCAGGACGCGCGAAAGCATCTCCGGGACATCGCCCCGCTGCTGGTCGGCGGGTATCGGCTCAATGGCAATATGAGCATGAAGCCATTGCGCCGCCGTTTCAGCGCTCAAAGGCGGGCTTCCAACGAGTAGCTCGTAAAGCACGGCGCCGAGCGAATAGAGGTCACCGCGCTCGTCTGTCACGGGGTTGATGTTTCGCGCTTGCTCTGGCGCCATGTAGGGCATTTCGAGCAGGGTCGGCGCGGCTAATGGCGCGTCCTTTTGATCCGAGGCTGTGCCGAACCAGAAATTTGCGAAAAGAACATTGCCGCTTTCGTCGCGGATCAGGCAGTCCGGCGTGATGCGGTTATGCAGAACCCCACTCGCATGAATGCGCGAGAGAGACAGGCTTGCCGCTACGGCGATGTCGAGAAACGCCTCGACATCGAGATTGGGTGCCTTGGAAAACGATGCCAGCTTTTGGCCCTTGTCCGCAAATAGCAGATTTGGTCCCTCGTTGCCGCGGAAGTACGCCACAGGCGCTCTTGCCGCACCAGCCGGAAGACGCGAGGAAAGGGCAAAATCGTTCTCGACCCGCCTACAGCCCTCGGCTGACCCCCAATCAGAGGTCGCCAGAATGTAGTCCTCGCCAGGCGATTTGGCGGCAAGTCTGAACACTGTGACGCCATCCGACGCGCACAGTTTCTCCCGATCAGCTTGCACAAGCCAATCTTCAGGAAAGGGCGACTGCGGGAGGTCGTGAGACATGAAAATTCTCCGTCATGCAAACAGATGTCGAAGGCGACCGGCGGTTAGGTCGCTCAGTTGCGCCACTATGGGAGCATGAAGAGGGCTTGGCGTCTTGTGGAAAATTGACTCCGCGTTGCTGCTTTCACCGCCTGTCTGTTCAGCAAGTGTTTTCGAGCTAACAGAATGCGTGGCGCTCACTGGGGCAGATTGTTCAGGAGTTCCAGAAGCGTATCTGGGTCGTACGGCTTTCCCAGGAAGGCGATCGCACCGTTATTGACAGCCGCGGTTCTGAATTCTTCCGTAGGATAGGCCGTTACTATAATGATTGGCAGACCTGACGCTCGTCGTAAAAGAATTTCCTGGAGTTTCAGCCCAGTAATGCCAGGCATCTGCAGGTCGGAAATGACGCAAGCGTATTCGCCCAATTCCGTTTCCAGGAATGACTCGGCCGAAGTGAAGGTTTGGGGGGTAAGGCCAGCAGATCTCAGAAGATTTGCCGTGGATGCACGGACAAGATCATCATCATCGACTATCGCCACTCTCATCGGTGAAAAGGTCATTCTTTTTCCCAACGAGGGTACGGGGGAACGCTGGATACAGAATGTGTTGTACCGCCGAAGGCCAAGCCTGTCACCTATACAAGAGTTTATGTTTGAGCATCTTGCCGGGCTGCTATAATTGCAGCGAGACGTCACAAGGAATAGCGCGTGGTGATCCGTTTCGGTCGAGCGTTGAGTGCGTATTTTGGGAAATTGGGCCGGAAGCGGGCAAAGGGAACCGTCGCAATAGGTGCGATTTCAGAGCGACGTTTCGATCTGCGCACGACCTCGCCGCGGCTGCCGCTGTTCTGACCTGGTCGAACTGAAACGAGAAAGTATTATCGATCAATGTCGAATGATGAAAAAGCAGAGAATGCGGACGACCTGGTTATCATCGTCGACGACGACGCGTTGGTGCGGCGGTCGATTGATAATCTGCTCAGATCGGTTGGTTTAAAGACTTTGGCATTCGCTTCCGCACAGGAGGTCCTGGATGCGACTCTGCCCGACGTTGCCAGCTGTCTGGTGGTCGATGTTCGCATGCCCCAGCTCGGAGGTCTTGAGTTTCAAAAAAGACTGCGCGACCGGGGGGATGACCTGCCCATCATTTTCATCACCGGCCACGGGGATATACCCATGTCCGTGCGGGCGATGAAGGCAGGCGCTATCGATTTTCTTCCGAAGCCCTACCGTGACCAGGATTTGCTCGATGCGATCGCGATCGCACTTGGACGAGCGCGCGAGCAGCGCACGGCTAAACAGAAATTTTCAGCCAGCCAGGCCGTCTATGACAGCCTGACGGCTCGCGAACGAGAAGTCATGGCCGGTGTCGTAAGGGGCCTGTTGAACAAACAGATTGCGGGGGAACTCGGCCTCAGTGAGATCACCGTCAAGCTTCACCGGTCCAGTCTCATGAAGAAAATGGGGGCCCGCTCGGTAGCGGAGCTTGTTCGGGCAAATGACTTTCTCACTGGCAGTCACGGTGTGGGCGATTAAACCTGACAGGCTCTGTGTGTAGCGTGTAATCGCGTTGCCCTGCCGACACTGACGACATCAGCGGCCTGGCCGTGACCGGTTCGCACACCAGATCGCAATCGCGAGTAGGGGGCGGGGCGGTTTGCATCGTTCGCCGCCGCCACCCCGATCAGTCTTGATGTCCGCCAGTTTCGGAAGAGTCTTTCAGCCCATCTTTAAACGCCTTCAGCCCCTTGCCGGCGTCGCCGAGCAGGCCCGACAATTTGCCGCCACCGCCAAAGATCACGAGAACGATGGCCCCGATTATCACCCAGTGCCAAATGCTAAGTCCACCCATGGTCCATCTCCGTGAAGGGGTTGAATTCGTTTGAGGTTAGGTCGAACCGTCGCGGAGCGCCCGGTTATCGAGGACGACCACGGGTTTGATCATTGTCAGTGTGGGATGCGAATGCGCGTTGTGTAGCCGGGGGTGAGGCGAATCGAGACATCTCCGCCGAGGTCCCGAACGAGCGCGCTGATCATTTTCGGCGGCACAGGGATCGTTCCCGGGGGCGCGAAATTATCGCTAACTGACAATTCCAGGTGCCCGCCGGTCGTCGGCGTAAGCGAGAACCACACGATTCCGCCAACCTCCGGCGCCTTGCCGTGTTTGAGCGTGTTCGTCATCAACTCGACGACGATCGCCCCCAAGGTGGTCAGAGCCTCCTGCGGCAGGGAGATGTCACACATATCGACCCAAGGTGTCACGTCCTCGCGGCCGTGCGACAAAACGACGTCGATACAAAGTGACCGGCAATAGCCTTCGACCGTTTCGAGCGCGGTCGCGGGCTGGTAGAGCCGGCGGTGCATTGAGGCCATGGACTGCACCTGGCGCTCGATATTGCCAATTCTGCGCAAAATCTCAGCCGTTGACGGCGTTCCGCGATTACAAGTGCGCAAAGTCCCGCTGAGGACGGCCAGGGTATTCGCCCAGCGGTGATGCATTTCAGAGACCACCAGACTTTCGCCGAATCTCGACTTGCTTGGCGCTGTTGGCAACGACATTACGTCACCCTGGGGGAAGAGAAGCGACGGCTCTAGGGAGGTGCTGACCTGGCTCATGATTGCGGCCCTTGCTGTAATTCGAGGTCATTTTGTCGAATTTTTTCGCGCGCTTCTTGGACAATTTGCACAATTTTTATGATTTGATTTGGCGAAGTCGCCCTAGGCTCCCGTATTGTTTTCAAGGCTGCTCTCGCCGGCGGCGCCCGCCGAAACTCTGGTCCTCGATAACCCTGTAGCGAAAGCCAATGGCGGTAACTAGGTTGGCGTGTCCTGGCGCATTTGTGCAAGGGTGGCGTGGATCTGCGCTACGACAGATGTGCCATCCCCGACGGCGGCAGCGACGCGCTTGGTGGAGTTGGCGCGAACGTCGCCGATAGCGAATATGCCGGGGACGCTCGTTTCGAGAGGTCTTCCGTTCAGCCCGGTCACCACAAATCCCTTATCGTCGATCGCCAGGCACCCTTGAAGCCAATCGGTGTTTGGATCGGCCCCGATAAATAGGAACAGGTGCTTCAAGGCGTAGCGCAGCTTTTTATCTGTCAGGCGATCTTCGACAATGATCGTTTCGAGGCCTGAGGATCGTTGGCCCTCCAGGCCGACGACTTCCGTGCCTTCATGAATTTCGACATTGGGGAGCGAAGCAATGCGATCGATGAGGTATTGCGACATGGTCTCCGAAAGCGGCCGCCTTACGAACAGATGCAGCTTCCTTACCTGAGGCGCCAGGAAGGCGATCGCCTGGCCGGCGGAATTACCACCCCCAACCAATGCGATGTCCTCGCCGGCGCAAAGCCTGGCCTCTATGGGGGACGCCCAATAGGAGATGCCGGCGCCGTCGAAAGTCGAAAGATTGGAGATGTCGGGGCGCCGGTAGGCGGCGCCGGAGGCAACGACGATTGTGCGCGCCGGTATGTGATGGCCGCCGGCGATATCGAGTGCCAGTCGGCCAGGTTCACAGTTCAGGCGTTCGACCTCGACCGGAATGGCGATCTCCGCTCCAAACTTAAGGGCCTGGTTGAAGGCCCTGCCGGCAAGCGCCTGACCGGAAATTCCGGTTGGAAAGCCGAGATAGTTTTCAATTCGCGCCGATGCGCCCGCCTGACCGCCAAAGGCGCAGCCGTCCAGGACAATAACCGACAGACCTTCGGACGCCGCGTAGACGGCCGCGGCCAAACCGGCGGGACCGGCGCCGACGATTGCAACGTCATACATCTTTGCGGGATCGAGACGCGGTGTGATACCGAGGCAGGTCGCGAGTTGAACGTCTGAAGGTTTTTTCAAAAGCGTGCCTGAAGGGCATACCACGAGGGGCAGTTCGTCGGGCGTTATGCCGATCCGTTCGACCAGGTCTCTGCCTTCGTTCTCAAGATGCGCGTCGAGAAACATATTGGGGTAGCCGCTTCGGGTGAGGAAGCCCTGGAGGCGCAGCACGTCGGGATTGTCGGATGTGCCGATGACGATGGTGCCAGCGCTGCTTTCCTCGATAAGTGCGACCCGGCGGAGTATCAGGGCCCGCATGACGATTTCGCCGACATCGGCCGACCCGATCATCAGGGCTCTGAGATGTGACGGATCGAACGGAAGCGCCGTGCACCCTTCAGGGCCCGCCCGCCCCGCTGCGAGCGAAGGCCGTCCAGCCAACTGGTTCACCTCGCCGCTGAACTGACCGTTGCCGAGCACAGTGACAGGGGCCTCATGGCTCAAACCGTCCCTACGGATTATCTCAAGTGTCCCTTCAAGGACGAGCCAGGCCGCCGCGCCGTCGTCACCGACGGCATACACCGATGCGCCTGGCGCGAAACGGACCTGGGGGCCGCTGGCGAAGCGACGCATGGTCTTGGTCTGCGCTGCGTCCATAATCGGATACATCTGGTACTCGCGCGCGCCGATCGTGCTCATGGTTTGCCCCTTTGCGGCACTAACTGCGTCTCCCCGCAACGATAGACTTGCTGCGGCCCGTAGCAAGCCAGACAAAGGTTTAGCCCGATAGTACGGTGGGATCGGGTCATACGGACGATCGGCAATTGGGCGTCGGAGACGTCACTGACCGTGTAGATCCATGTTGGACGTCTCGCCGGTTTGCGTCGTTCCGCTCAAATCGTGTGAAGAATGGACAATCCCGTGGGGAGCGTTTGGCTCAAACTTCAGCTCATCGGCAGGAGCCGTGGCGATGTCGTTTGAGAGTCGCCGATGGACTCATGCCTCTTAGGCCAGACCGGACGAAGGGCTCGGCGCGTGTCAGCGCGCAGTCGCGCCCGGTCTGGCCGGTACCATCAGGGCCGGGTTTACACGTCGGTGACCACGACACCCAGCTGGCGATCGAGGAGATACGCATGACCACGAAGACTATTTCCGGAACCTTAGCCATTGTATCGGATACGATCTGCCCATGGTGCTACGTCGGCAAGCGTAGACTCGCCGCGGCGCTGCCGGTCCTGGAAGCGGAGGGGCTGACGTTTGACGTCAAATGGCTGCCTTATCAGCTCAATCCGAACATGCCGGCTGGTGGGCTGCCGCGGAAGGCCTATCGAACCGCGAAGTTCGGTAGTCTTGAGGTGAGCGAGGCAAAGGATGCTCAGCTTACCGAGGTCGGCGCAGAGACAGGAATCGGTTTCCGGTTCGACCTTATGGAGCGGACGCCGAACACAATGGCCTCCCATGTCATGGTTGCGGATGCGCGTCGTGCGGGTGGATCAGACTTGCAGGACCGCGCGGTGGAGGCGCTCTTCAAGGCCTACTTCGAAGAGGGGCGTGACGTAGGAGATATGAAGGTCCTGAGGGAGATCGCCAGAGAAGTCGGCTTCATCCATACGCCGATGGATGATGAAGCGCTCTGGGGCCTGGTTGCAGAGGAAGAGCTCAGCCTGCGCTTTTCCGGCCTGACGGGTGTTCCGAGCTTCCTGCTCAACGGGCATTTTCTGTTCAGCGGCGCCCAGCCTTGGGACAAACTTGTTCTAAGCTTGCGCGATGCGGTGAAGGGCCTCCCCTTGCCCGAGGAAGCGCCTCTTATAAGAGAAATCCAATGAGCCGCCCGTCCCGCAGCCGGGCTGATGGATGGCCGAGCATTGCTGTGTCGGGTGGGTCGATTGCAGGCCTCGCCGCCGCGGTTTCATTTCATCGACAAGGGATGGACGTCCAGGTGTTCGAGCGCGACGAGGGCGTGCTGAGCTCCACGGGCGCAGGCCTTGTCATGCAGCCGGAGCTCTCAAATCTCTTCGTCGAGACGGACGGTCCAGCGCTTCCGGTAACGCGTTGCGTTGGGCGCCGGTACCTCAGCTATGGCGGCAGCGCAGGCCGGCTTCAGCGCATGCCGCAGGAATTCACGTCCTGGGATGGGGTCTATACAAGCCTGCTGGGCCGTCTTCCGTCTGAACTTTATCATTCGGGCGCCCGGGTGGATAAGGTCGAACGCACGCCACGGGGCCTGGTGATCGGGGTTGCCGGGCGCGGAACGGTCGAAGCGGACGTACTTGTCGCAGCCGATGGTGCGCAATCGCCGATGCGCAGACATCTGATGCCCGAACTTGAGGCCAGATACGCGGGTTATGTGGCATGGCGGGGAACCGTTCGTGAGCGTGACATGCCAAGGTCGATCGTCGAGGCCTTCGATGATGTTTTTACGTTCAGCGATGCGCGTTCCGGAGGCCACGCATTGGCCTATTTCATTCCGGGCGACGATCTTCAGACGGCGCGAGGGCAGCGCCGGATGAACTGGGTTTGGTATGTCGGCGCCAACCCGACCGAGCGCGACCGGCTGCTCGTCACGCGCGACGGTTATCAGAGGCACGCTTCGCTTCGCCGGGGCATGGCGCGGGACGATATTATCGCTGAGCTTCACGCCGCGGCGCCCTTAGAGTTGCATCCGATGTTCGCCGAGCTGGTGAAGCTGACGCCGGATCCATTTCTGCAAACCATCGTCGATCTGGGTGTTCCCAGGACGGTGTTCGACCGCACCGTGCTCGTGGGCGACGCTGCCTTTGTCGTGAGGCCGCACACCGCGGGCGGAGCCGCAAAAGCCGCGCGTGACGGGCAAGCGCTGGCAGGCCTGCTCGCCCGCGCGAAATCGAACGTCGATGATGGACTGGCGGCCTTCGAGGAGACGCAACTCGACTATGGCCGGGAATTGTTGGCCTATGGGGTAGAACTTGGCCGGCAATGGGCACGCGTGTGAGCCGTGCCGACGCAAGCGTCTTCTTCAGCGGCCGCCAAGCACCGCCAGATAACGAACCTTGTGGTCTATGTCGCCGTCGGCAGTGACGTTGCGGTTGCCCTTGTGAAATTCGCAGCGGCGGCCTTTACCGGCAGTGCTGCCATGTTCAGCGAGGGCATTCACTCGCTCGTGGACGTTTTGACCGGCGTTTTGCTGATCTACGGCGCGCAGAGTTCGCACCGGCCTTCTACGCGCGAACATCAATTCGGGTTTGGGCGCGAAGTCTTCTTCTGGAATTTCATCGTTTCGATGGCCATCCTGACCTTGGGGGCGGGGACGTCCCTCGTTGAAGGTATCCGGCAATTGCTGATGCCGCATCCCATTGACGCGCCGGTCATCGATTACGTGGTGCTGGGCGCCGCTCTTCTCGCGGAATCGGTTTCGTTATTCGCGGCAAGCCGGGGTGCCGGGCTAACGCAGGGGCGGCGGACGCTGCGGCAGTTTTTGAAGACAAACCGCGACGCCACCTCGTTTACGGTACTTTTCAGTTCGGCGAGCGGCATTCTGGGGCTTCTGACGGCGATCTGCGGCACGGTTTTGGCGGTTATCAGCCAGAGCCCGCAATACGATGGTGCCGCCTCGATCGTGATCGCGGGTATTTTGGGTTTCACGGCCTTGTTCCTCGCCCACAAGAACCGAGACCTCCTGATTGGCGTGCCGGCCTCGCACGAGCTGATCGGTGCCGTCCAAGGACTGGCCATGCAAAACGGCCAGGTTCGCTGTGTAAACGGATCGCTTTCCATTCATATTGCCCCCGACCAGATCCTTGTGGCCTTGAGTGTTCAATTCATGTCCGAAGCCACGACGAGCGTGATCGAACAGGCTATCGCAGACATTGACCGCGAGGTTCGCCGAGCGCATCCCGATGTCGTCATCTTCATTATCAAGCCCCAGAATGCGCAGCAGTTCGCAGAGCTGAGAACGCGGCGGGGCTGGTAGGCGCCCCCAGCAATTGAATGGCGGGCCGCTGGAAAAGCGCGGTTTCAAATGCCTTGCTGTCATCGCCGGCTTAGCGAAGCTCTGACCAAATTTGGATGTTCATGACCCCAAATCGCGGGCAGCTCGCTTTCGCGGTTTCGCGGTTAAACAGCATCTTCTATCGTCAACAAAGCCACGGATTTTCGTGGCACGCGGAGATTGCTCGTGCAGGGCCCAGCGAAAACAAGGACCTCATTTCGACGTTGCGCCATTCTATTGGACGCTATTGGTTGTCTGGTGCTGGCCGGCTGCCATGAGGGCATTGTCGATCCCAAGGGCCAGATCGCATCCGCAGAGCAGTTGGTGCTCGTAGACGCGACTGGCATCATGCTGGCAGTGGTCGTTCCTGTGATCCTTATGACAATCGCCTTCGCTTGGTGGTTTCGCGACGGCAACAAGCGCGCCAAGCGTCAGCTGAGCTGGTCCTACTCCGGGCGATTGGAGGTGGTGGTTTGGGCCGTGCCGGCGCTGGTCATTCTTTTCCTCGGGGGGATGGCCTGGGTCTCGACGCACCGGCTCGATCCACCGCGTCCCATCGCCTCGGCGGTTGCGCCGATCGATATTGAAGTCGTTTCTCTCGATTGGAAGTGGTTGTTCATTTATCCCGGACAGGGGGTCGCGAGCGTCAATTCTCTGGTCGTGCCGACAGGAACGCCTGTGCGGCTGAAACTGACATCGGCGTCGGTGATGAACAGTTTCATGGTGCCGCAACTGGCGGGTCAGATCTACACCATGCACGCCATGACGACGCGTTTGAACCTCGTAGCCGATCACCCCGGTGTCTATAAGGGGCTCTCATCGCAGTTCAGCGGCGACGGTTTTTCCGACATGTCGTTTCAGGTGACGTCGATGTCTCCGGCTGACTTCGTGGGCTGGGTCGAAAGGGCCAAGCAGTCTCCGACGTCGCTGGACGCTACGTCGTATGAGGCGCTGCTCAAGCCCTCGTCGTCGGTACCGGCACAAACCTTCGCCGCTGTGCAGCCAGGCCTCTTTGCCGCTGTCTGCGCCGGGCAGGCGCCACCGATGCCGGTGTCCGCGCCCTCCACCATCCAATCACACCCTCGCTAGGTTCCGATATGTTTGGCAAGCTAACCCTCGCGGCAATTCCCTTTGACCAGCCGATCGTCATGGCGACGGTCCTGGTCGTGGGGCTCATTCTGGCGGGTGTTGTCACCTTGGTGCTGGTTAAGGGCTGGTTTCCCTATCTGTGGCGCGAGTGGTTCACGAGCACCGACCATAAGCGCATCGGCGTGATGTACTGCGTCCTCGGTCTGGTCATGCTGATCCGCGGCTTTTCGGACGCCCTTATGATGCGAAGCCAGCTCGCCCTCGCGGCCGGCGGGGCCGCTGGCTACTTGCCGCCCGAGCATTACGATCAGATATTCTCGGCGCATGGCACGATCATGATCTTTTTCGTGGCCATGGCCTTCGTGACGGGGATCATGAACTTTGTTGTGCCGCTCCAATTGGGCGTGCGAGACGTGGCGTTTCCGACGCTGAACAATGTGTCCTTCTGGCTGACCGCCTGCGGCGTCCTGCTGACCAATCTCAGCCTATTCATCGGCGAATTCGCACGCACCGGTTGGCTGGCCTATCCGCCACTCAGCGAGCTGGCCTATTCGCCCGGTGTCGGCGTCGACTATTACCTGTGGGCGTTGGAAATCTCCGGGGTCGGCACCTTGCTTGCCGGGATCAACATCGTCACGACGATCCTCAAGCTGCGCGCGCCGGGCATGGGCTATATGCGCATGCCGGTCTTTTGCTGGACTAGCCTATGCTCGTCACTTCTCATGATCGCCGCTTTCCCGATCCTGACCGCGACCTTCGCCATGCTTCTGCTCGACCGCTATCTTGGCTTTCACTTCTTCACCAATGACGGTGGCGGCAATGCGATGATGTATATCAACCTCATCTGGGCGTGGGGGCATCCGGAAGTCTACATCCTGATCCTGCCGGCGTTCGGTATTTTCTCCGAAGTCATCGCGACCTTTTCGGGGAAGCCCCTTTTCGGTTACCGCTCAATGGTCGTTGCCACCCTCGGCATCTGCGTCCTGTCTTTCATGGTCTGGCTGCACCACTTCTTCACCATGGGGGCCAGCGCTGACGTCAACGGATTCTTCGGCATCATGACCATGATCATCGCCGTGCCGACCGGGGTGAAGATATTCAACTGGCTGTTCACGCTGTACGCCGGCCGTGTGCGCTTCACCGCCGCCATGCACTGGTCGCTTGGCTTTATGGTGACCTTTGTCATTGGCGGGATGACCGGCGTCTTGATGGCCATTCCGCCGGTCGATTTTCAGCTACACAATTCGCTGTTCCTGGTTGCTCACTTCCACAATGTCATTATCGGGGGTGTGCTTTTTGGCATATTCGCCGGTTACACCTACTGGTTCCCAAAGGCGTTCGGATTTCGCTTGCACGAGGGCCTCGGCAAGGCCGTGTTCTGGTGCTGGTTCTTCGGTTTCTACCTGGCCTTTGTTCCGCTCTATGTCCTGGGCTTGCAGGGGGCGACGCGCCGCGTGCAACACTATGCCGAGGTTCAGTGGCAGCCCTACATGATCGTCGCCTTCGGCGGGGCGCTCCTGATCTTGCTGGGCATCGTCCTGACCGGGATCAAGCTCTATGTCAGTATCCGCAATCGTGACGCCAATCGCGACGAGACCGGCGATCCTTGGGGCGGGCGTACGCTTGAATGGTCGACCCCATCCCCGCCACCGCGTTGGAATTTCGCGACCTTGCCCCAGGTGAGCGGCCTTGACGCCTACTGGGACATGAAAACCTCCGGCCGAACCAAGGTTTCGCCCCACGAGACCAGCTTTGAGGCGATCGAAATGCCCCGCAATACTCCCGTCGGCGTCGTCCTGGCCTTCGCGGCCACTCTCTTCGGATTTGCGATGATCTGGCACATCTGGTGGCTGGCGGTTTTCGGCCTGGTACTGGCGCTTTCGACCTGGTTGGTGCTGGCTTGGCGAACCGAGACGGAAGACAAGGTTTCCGCTCGCGACGTTGCCGCCTTCTACAAGCGGTCCGCCCTTTCGGGGGCCAAGCAATGACCCGAAAGCCGAACACAAGGGCGCGTGAGGCGACGCCCGACCAGACGGATCTCATCGTTCCGGTCTCAGAGCTTGGACCTGCGCCGACCCGCGTGGTGGTGGGCTTTGGCTTCTGGCTGTTCCTGTTGTCCGACATCGTAGTCTTCGGCGCCTTTTTCGCCGCATATGCGGTTCTGGCCACGGTGACAAATGGCGGGCCTGGCGGAGCACAACTTTTCGACCGCGGCCACGTCTTCCTAGAAACCTGCCTTCTTCTAGTTTCGAGCATCTCGTGCGGGTTCATGGCTCTGGCCTTCGAACGCTCTGACCGAACAGCCACGTGCCTATGGGCGGCGGTCACCGCGGCCCTGGGCACAGGTTTTCTCGGTTTGGAGCTGTCTGAGTTCGCCGACATGATCGCGTCCGGCGCGACGCCGGAGCGCAGTGCCTTCCTTTCCGCCTTTTTCGCGCTCGTCGGGTTGCACGGTTTTCACGTCTTCGCCGGCCTGCTGTGGTTGGGCGTTATGACGGCGCAGATCGCCACGCTGGGTTTCCGGCCAATGGTTTTGAGGCGGCTACTCTGTTTCAGCCTGTTCTGGCACGCCCTCGACATTGTATGGGTCGGCGTATTCACAATTGTCTATCTGGGAGCCCACGGATGAGCGACTCTGACAAGGCGGCGCCGTCCACGCGCCAAAACGCGCCGGGCGTTAAGGAGCGTGGGACGGGGGGGCATCGGGTTTACCTTATCGGCGGGGCTGGCGCATTGCTTCTGACCCTCGCGTCGTTCGCCGCGGCTTCGAGCCGGCTGGTTTACGGCCCGGCGGTGCCGATGCTGCTGGCGGTCCTGGCCATCGCGCAGATGGGGATTCACCTGGTCTTTTTCCTGCGCCTGTCGAGCGCCCCGGAAGAATCCAATACCTTGTTGGCCCTGCTGTTTGGCGTCTTTGTGGTGGCCCTGGTGGTCTTCGGATCTCTGATCATCATGTCGAACCTGAACGGCCAGATGATGCCGACTCCCAGCATGCCCGGCATGTAGGCGTGGGCTGCAACCAACTTCGGACGAGCGAAATAGAGAGGGCTGGTCATGAATATTGCAGAGCTTATGGCGAAGACGCTGGCAAATGCAGGTGTTAAGCGTATCTGGGGCGTCACCGGTGACAGCCTCAATGGGCTGAACGAGGCGTTGCGACAGCAGGGCCGGATCGACTGGTTGATGACGCGGCACGAGGAGGTCGCGGCCTTTGCAGCCGGCGCGGAGGCCACGATCACCGGTACGCTCGCGGTATGCGCCGGCAGTTGCGGCCCGGGCAATCTGCACCTGATCAACGGCCTGTTCGATTGCCATCGGAATCACGTCCCGGTCCTCGCGATCGCCGCGCACATTCCGTCGTCGGAGATCGGGCTGGGGTATTTCCAGGAGACCCACCCGCAAGAGCTGTTCCGCGAGTGCAGCCACTTTGTTGAGCTTGTCTCGAACCCGGCGCAGATGCCGGAAGTGATGCACCGGGCCATGCGGGCGGCCATTGGCAAGCGGGGTGTCGCGGTGATCGTCGTCCCAGGTGATGTGGCTCTGAAGGACGCGCCACAGCATGCAACCGGGGCCTTCCCAATGCTTGCGACCCCAAGGCTGGTTCCGGATCTGTCGGAAGTGGACGCGATTGTCGATATCCTCGGCGAAGCCAGGAAGATCGCGTTGTTTTGTGGCAGTGGCTGCGCCGGGCTGCACGACCAGGTCATTGCCCTTGCCGACAGGTTGGGCGCGCCCATCATCCACGCGCTGAGGGGCAAGGAATATCTCGAATGGGACAATCCGTTTGACGTGGGAATGACCGGACTGATCGGGTTCTCTTCGGGGTACCACGCGATGGAGAATTGTGACGCACTCTTGATGCTTGGTACCGACTTCCCCTACAGAAACTTCTATCCGCGCAACGCTAAGATTATTCAGGTCGACCGGGATCCCGCGCAACTCGGTAAACGAGCGCCGCTGGCGCTCGGGGTCGTTGGCGATATCGGCGAGACCCTTGACGTCTTGCTGCCGCGTATCGAGCCCCGCGCGGAGCGGGGTTTCCTTGAGGCGGCCAAGCGCCACTATGCGAGCGCGCGCGAAGGCTTGGATGACCTTGAGCGTCCCTCCGCGGATGGCAAGCCGATCCATCCGCAATACCTCGCGCATAAGATCAGTGAGATCGCCAGCGAGGAGGCGATCATTTCGGCGGATGTGGGTACGCCAACGGTGTGGGCGGCCCGGCACATCAAGGTCAATGGACGTCGGCGTCTGCTGTTTTCCGGCAACCACGGATCGATGGCTAATGCGCTTGGCCAGGCGATGGGGGCGCAGGCCGCGTCGCCCGGGCGTCAGGTCATTTCCTTCTCGGGCGACGGTGGTTTCAGCATGTCGATGGGTGACCTGCTGTCACTGAGACAGCTGTCGCTCCCGGTCAAAATTGTCATTGTCGACAATGGCGAGCTGGGTTTTGTGGCGCTTGAGCAGAAGGCCGGTGGCTTTCTCGACGTCAATGTGAAATATGATAATCCCGACTTCGCCGCGATCGCGAGTGCGGCTGGCATTCTGGGCATTTCCGTTCGCAATGCTGGCGATCTCGATCACGCCCTGCGCACGGCATTCGAACATGACGGCCCAGCGGTTGTCGCCGTGAAAACCGCCCCGGCCGAACTGGCTATGCCTCCAGCCATCAAGCTCGAACAGGCCAAGGGCTTCAGCCTCTACATGCTCAAAGCCATCCTCAACGGGCGCGGCAATGAGATCGTAGAACTCGCTGAGACCAATTTCAAATAGGGGAGGCCAGCATGCCCAAATGCAGCCATATGTCGCATATTCACGAGGTCAAACCCAGCGCGAATGGGTGCGAGGAATGCTTGAAAATCGGTAGTTGGTGGGTGCATCTTAGGCTTTGCCGTGAATGCGGTCACGTCGGATGTTGCGACCAATCACCTAACAAGCACGCGACGAAACACTTTCATGCGACGAAGCACCCGATCATGGAAGGATACGACCCGCCGGAAGGTTGGGGCTGGTGCTATGTCGATGAAATAGAAGTCGATCTGCCCGATCAGACTCCACATCCGGGACCCATTCCTAGATACTACTGAAGCTCAGAAAAGCGGGCCGCACCGATGCTCGGGTGGAAGATGACTTCATGCTGGCTTAGGGCCACTGGTCTATAGGCTGGCGCACACCTCAACGACGTGGTCTGAGAACACCGCTGACAATGTGGCAGCGAGGTATAAAACGGCTATCGAATGGCTGTTGGAGCTTCTATGGCGGGGCAATGTCCAAGACGATCAGTTTAATGGCGTTGGGAGCCCTTTGCCTTGGAGCCTTTGATGCCGCTGTTGCCGCGCCGCCGACGTCGAAGAGTCCGTTCCGCGCGGAGACGGAAAATGGGCCCAATGCCTATGAGGTCGAGCTGTCCGTCACGCCCGAAGCTCAGCATGAGATGATAAAGCGCGGGGAGATGGTATTCGTCTCTGCCCTTTATTCAAGCGTACCGAAGGCCCCGCAAAAGCTTGGAATGGAAGATTTGGGGCAACATTACACGAGGGACTGCCAAGGCCGCGGTGTGGCCAGTCAACCAGATAGTTCACATGGCCTCTTTGGATCTCTCAAAAACGAAACTCGCGAAAATTACGGGCGGGAGTCCTGACGTTACCGTCTACGCTGAATCAGCTGAGACGCAGGGCGCGAAGCCAAATGATCTTTGGCTAGTATGCGCCAGATACCAGGGCGCCATCGCCGAGGTCAGAAAACGCCGAGCCAAAATATCCTGCTAGTTCGACCCGACTGGCAAGGGCCTCTGAACCGCCGTTCAACTCTAGCGGCGGATGAAGCGGGGCGGACCCGTGAAACGTCAAAGGTGGAACGCGTGATCGCTTACACCTATGCCAATGCGGCCACTCATTCGGTAAAATCGCGAATGCGATTGCACATTAAGCGGCCATCCAGGTGCGACGCCAGGTCAGCGGTGTTTGGCCGACGAATTTCCTGAACAGTCGGGTGAGGTGGGACTGGTCGGCCAGGCCGCATTCGGCCGCAATCTGACTAAGCGGTTCCGCCGTGTTGAGCATCATGGCCTGGGCGCGTTCGAGACGCCGCCGGCGCACATAATTGTGGGGCGTTTCGCCGGTCGTGGTTTTAAAGGCGCGGCAGAAGTGCCCGTTGCTGATGCGTGTGATTTCCGAAAGCGCGCCGATACGGATATGGTTTGCGAGATTTCGGTCGATAAATTCATCGATCTTACGCAGTTGCCACGATGCGAGGCCACCTTTGACCGGCCCGGCCGACCTTGCGAGGATCATTCCGGTGCCGATTTTCGGCACGCGCATGGTCGCATTGGACTTAAGGGCCTGCGAAATCTGATCAAGGCAGTTGCGCGCCACAACCAAATCGGTCGTGAGTGCGTGACGGGCCTCTTCGACAAGCAGATCGATGTCCGTTCCGGCCGGCACAAGCGTGCCGTGTTCGGGGAAGGTGTCCCGGCTGATGTGTGAAGTAGCGGCTTGCGCGTACATGATCTAAGCCTCCGGTAGGCATGGCTGGGTGATGGCAAAACGGCAATAAGCGCCTGAACTCTAGAACGGTGGCCGGCGTCGGTCGGCGGTAGAGCGCGGCAGTTACGCCTAGCTCAGCGCGGAAAGAGCCTGCTGAGGGCGGCGCCAGGTCAATATTCCGGCGTCAAAGAGGTGGGCGACTTCTCCCAGGCGGGCGCGACTTACGCGCGGCCGAACGAAGGCGGAGCGCAGGTGCCGTTCCTCGGACTCTTCGGGGTCCAGAAGGCAGGCCGACGAAATCAGCGCCCCACAGGGCTTTATGAGATCGAGGACGTCGGGATGGGCGGAGCGTCCAAGGGTATCGAATACGATATCGACCCTGGCCTCTGGCCGCGAGAAGACTTCACTTCCGCGGAATTTGGCCAGTTGGGTAACGTAGGCCCCGGTTGGCGTATCGGCGCCGAGCACCAGGACGCGATGAGCCGGAGAGGCAACGCCGTGGTCGGCGACCATCTGCACAGCTGTCAGTGCCGGCATGACGGCTTGAGCAGCCTCGCTGAAGGACAGACTCCTGGGTTTGCGGGCAAGATGTCGTGCGTCCTCAAGGGTCCCGAAGACTTCGTCACCTTCCTTGAAGTAGGGAAAGTCTCGCGACGCATCGACGATCCGGCCACTGAGACCCTCGCCATCGGCCGCGAGCACCCGCACGGTAAAGTCAGGTTGCGATGTCAGGTCCACGCGTAAGGCGGGCGAGGCGGCGGAGATTCGGGACGACGGGAGGGGGGAAACGTGAAGGGCATAGCTCATGACAGTCTCCCGATAATGGCGGTGCCAGCCGAGAGCTGCTCTTCGTCGTCGAGGGTTTGGTTAAACGGAAGGCCGGGGAGCAGATCGAGCGTACAGGAGAGATTGAAGCGAGCCTGCAGGCGCCCCCGGGACGGGTCGTAACCCTTTGTCACAGCGCAGTGCGTGATGTGGACTGGCCCTGAAAATTCCCAATTCTGCTCCAGGTCGACGGTGTCGAGCGCTACGGGCACCGTATCCGGCGACAGCATCGACAAGGGGCGGATGGCCATTACGGCGATGAACTCGCCCTTGGTCGGGGCGCGTCTGATACCACATCGAATTCGCATACGCTTGTCTTGCATGGGGGCTCTCTCCGGTGTCGTTTCCGAAACTCGCGGCGGTGAAATGGGCATTTGATCAGGCGGCAGGACCATTGACGGAGCGCCAGTGGTGGGGCGTGGCGCCGACGAGCTGTTTGAAGACGGTGGTGAAATGCGCCTGCGTCCGGAAGCCGACGGACAGGGCAACCTGAACAAGGGAGGCGCCTTTTTCGCGGAGAAGTTCTTGGGCGCGTAGGACGCGCTTCCTCAGCACATATTCATGGGGCCGATAGCCGGTAGCGCTTCGAAACTGCGCGGCAAAATACATGCGGCTTAGGCCGGCACAGTCGGCCAAATCGACAAGCGAAATCGTTTCGCTGATATTTTCGTCGATATAGGCAATCACCTTTTTCAGCCGCCATTTGGGCAAACCGGGGTCGCCGGCCGCTGCCGGGGCCTGGGCTTCCTGTTCGATATCGACGCCCAGCCACTTCGCGATGACGGCGACGCGGTCCTGGGCGGACGTATCGGCCAGGTGGTCTTCAAGCGCAGCGGGACGGTGCGGTTCCGAGGCGCCGAATTCGAGCGAGGGGCTCAAATCGACATCCTGTTCCAGGGCTGAGCGCTGGCTTTCCTGATGGAGCAGGTGCTCGACCCATTTCAGGACGTCTTGCCGGCGCGGCTGGTGGGCCCCGGCGCTTGCGAGCAATCCCGCCGGAGGCATTCTCGGGGACTGGACAGGAGCGGTGAGGGTATGCGCAGACATGGTATCGGCCCTTGGTTCAGATGTGCCGGGAAGGTCTCATCCGGCGATGTCTGAACTTAGAAAGGGAAGGGCCGCGCCGATACTATACAAGCGATTGCTGAAACATATCGTCGATTATACCACCCTAAACCAAGGTATGTGGTGGTCGCCCCGGGCGGTGGGATTTGGGCGTTGCGCGGGCCTGATCGGTGACTGCGAGGCGCATTGATTGGATAGGGCGGAGCGTCTTGGCGTCGGCAATCTCCGTTGCGCGGATTGAACGCGATCGGGTGATTTCGAAAAAACGGCGGCGATGTCGAAAGATCGCAGCGGGGCGCAGGCTTAATTTCAGGCACCGTCAACTGCCTCAAGGACCCTTTGTCATGACTTTCGAAACACCTAACTCGCTCGCCGCCGCGGATTTTCTGCGCACGCCGACCAACCTGGATCAAGACGACGCCAAGCATATTTCAGAGCACCTCACCCAGCTGCTCGCTGACGTCTTCGCGATCTATGTGAAAACAAAGAACTTTCACTGGCACATGAATGGGCCGCACTTCCGCGACTATCATCTCATGCTCGACGAGCAGGGCGATCAGATCTTTGCCATGACCGATCCGATCGCGGAACGCGCCAGAAAGCTGGGCGGCACCACTCTGCGCTCGATCGGCCATATCGGACGCCAGCAGCGGATCAAGGACAACGATGCCGATTTCGTCCGGGCCGACGCGATGCTGATCGAGCTGATGCGCGACAATCTAACGCTCGCGCAGACGATGCGCGAAGTCCACGTCATCTGTGACGATGCGAAGGACGTCGCCACGGCCAGCCTGTTGGAGAACTGGCTCGACGAAACGGAGCGCCGCACGTGGTTCCTCTTCGAGAGCTCGCGCAACCTCGACGGCGTGAACCTGTAGACTCGTCCACGTCCACGGCTCGCGAACGGCGCTCGGGTTTCCGGGCGCCGTTCTTTCTTATGACCGACCTATCTGTTGCGTCGAGGTGAGATGCCGAAGACCGTAATTGATCATAATCGTTCAATACAGACCGCAGGATTGGCGTCACCCTAAATCCCACCCGATGCCAAGGGGGCTGGCCGTAACGACCGCTAGCACCAGGACTTTGCCAAGAGTGTCACATGCCTGCCCCTGACCTTATCGTTTACAATGCGCGATTGACGACACTTGATCGTCAAAACCCGACCGCCTCCGCGCTTGTCGTGGCGGGGGGCGAACTGACCTATGTTGGCGAAGATCGTGTGGCCCTAGCCCATGCGACACCAGGGACGAGGGTGATCGATGCGCAGGGAAAGCGGATTATTCCAGGCCTCAACGACAGCCACCTGCACCTGATCCGCGGAGGCCTAAACTATCTCATGGAGTTGCGCTGGGATGGCGTGACTTCGGTGGCCGATGCCCTGGATATGCTAAGGGCGCAGGTGGCGATCACACCGCCACCGCAGTGGGTCCGTGTCGTCGGCGGCTTCACCGAGCAGCAATTCGTCGAAAAGCGCCTGCCCACGCTTGAGGAGATCAATCAACTGGCAACGAATACGCCAGTTTTCATTCTGCATCTGTATGACCGGGCGCTTCTGAATGCCGCGGCCCTTCGGGCCTGCGGCTATAATAAGGATACCCCGAACCCGGTCGGTGGTGAGATTCAGCGGGACAGTCAGGGAAACCCGACGGGACTGCTCATTGCGCGTCCGAACGCCAATATCCTGTATGCAACTCTCGCCAAGGGCCGAAGTTGGATCCGGCCGATCAGGTCGTTTCGACGCGCCACTATATGCGCGAGCTCAACCGGTTGGGCATCACATCGGCCATAGACGCCGGTGGCGGATTCCAGAACTATCCAGACGATTACCAGATAATCGACACCCTGGCCCGGGAAGGGAAGCTCACGGTCCGTATCGCCTATAACCTGTTCACGCAGAACAGCGGCCGCGAGCTCGATGACTTTAAAGCCTGGACGCAAACGGTCAAGCCTGGGCAGGGTGACGCCGAGACGAAGGGCATGTACCGGCACAATGGCGCCGGTGAGATGCTGGTCTTCTCCGCGGCCGACTTCGAGGACTTCAAGGAACCCAGACCCGATCTGCCAGATGCTCTGGAGGACCAGCTCTATGGAGTCGTCAAACACCTGGCTGAGAATCGCTGGCCGTTTCGGATACACGGGACCTATGACGAGTCGATCTCCCGGTTTCTTGATGTCTTCGAGCGCGTAAATGCCGAGGTGCCGTTCGATGGGTTGCACTGGTTCATCGACCATGCCGAGACGATCACTCAACGCAATATCGATCGCATACAGGCGCTGGGCGGCGGCATCGCCGTGCAGCACCGAATGGCCTACCAGGGCGAGGCGTTCGTGGCGCGCTATGGCAGCAAGGCCGCCGAGGAGACGCCGCCGATCCGCCGGATGCTCGACACCGGGGTGCCGGTTGGCATGGGCTCGGACGCCACGCGTGTCGCCAGCTACAATCCGTGGGTCGGTATTTACTGGCTCGTCACGGGCAAGACGCTCTCGGGGCTGAGGCTCTACCCGCCAAATAGCCGTCTGGATCGCGAGAGTGCGGTACGCCTCTTTACGGAAGGTTCGAGCTGGTTCTCGACGGAAACGGGCAAAAAAGGCGCACTCAAGGTCGGGCAATATGCCGACTTCACGGTCCTGCCGCGTGACATGATGGAAATCCCGGAAGACGAGCTGAAGGATTTGTATTCGGTCCTTACCGTCGTCGGCGGCCAGATCGTTCATGCGTCTGAGGACTTCAAACCGCTGGCACCGGCGCCACTGCCCATCAGTCCCGACTGGTCGCCGGTTCGGCAGTTTGGGGGATACCAGCATCGCAAAGCCACACGTCCGGTCACTGGGAACGCGATCCTGGACGCGATTTCGCAGCATCTTTGCGCTTGCGGGAAGGCGTGTCAGATTCATGGCCATGCCCACGGCGGCTCTTACGCGTCCGACGTCCCGGTGAGCTCGCTGCGAGACTTCTGGGGCGTGCTTGGCTGCGCGTGCTGGGCGTAAGATGAGACCCGCGACCCGCCTTGGCCTGACCTTGCTCGCCGGCTACTGCGACACGGTGACCTTCGTCCAGATGCATGGTGTGTTCTCGGCCCACGTCACCGGCAATTTCGTTCTGTTCGCGGCCGCGCTTGGACGGGGGCTTGAGCCTCAGGACTATCTGAAGCTCTGGACCTTTCCGGTCTTCATCGTGGCGGTCTCGATCGCGACCTTGGCTTATGTGCGCGGGGAGGACGCCGGAAGACAGGGACGGCCGGTTTCGGGTTTGAGCCGTATTCTCGGTTTGATGGCAGTCATCTTGGCCGTCACAACGGTGCTCGCCTTTGTCCCCTATGCATAAGGTTTCGATATCGCGATTGTGCTTGGTGTGGTCCTGGCCATGGGGCTGCAGAATGCTCTGCACCACTTTATCCCCGGCGCCATGACCACGGTCATGACGGGGACTGTGATAAATACGGTCGCGCGCGCGACCCGTCGTATGCTCGGCGACATGGCCGAACCTACGGCCGGTGCCCAGGCCGTCAACCCGTTTTATCTGATAATCGTATTCGCCGCCGGCTGCCTTGGCGCCGGCGCCATCGTCCGCGAGCTCGGATTCAGGTGCCTCGCGTTTGCGGCGGGCATCGCGGTGCTTCTGTGGTTTGGAGAGCGGCCGTCCATGTCTCGTTCGAAAGGAGGGGCCGTATGAAAGCCTGGCTCACAAAGTCCAACATCAAAGTCGTCATCGGCATGGCTCTGGGTTTCGCTATCGGTTTGGTGTGCGCCGTCGCCGGCATTCCATCGCCGGCGCCACCAGTTCTGATCGGTGCGCTTGTCGTCGTATCCATGACGTTTGGCTGGACGGTTACCGATCGGATCTTCGCACACCGCTCGAACAAGCACGCAAAGTTCTGCGGTGGGCCGACCGGGTTACCTGGCTCAGAACGGAAGGAGGACTAGCCATGCTGCAACTCATCGAAGGCGTGGGCCTGGGCCTCGTGATCGGTTTTGTTTGCCGGTATTTCGACATACCGTCACCAGCACCGCCGAAGATGGTCGGCGCTTTGTTGGTGCTAGCGATGACGCTGGGCTTCATGCTCGGCGGCCACCTGATGAAGGCGGGCTGACGCGATGGAGGCTCTAATCGAAAAGTCAGAGCAAATCCTGAGGACGATCGCGTCTCGCGTCTCCGAGGTCTGGGTCTTGCGTTTGCTCATCGCCGCCATGTTCGCGGAAAGTGCCGCCGACAAGATTCTCAACTGGCCGACATCACGAGCCACCATGTGCCAGGCGGCGGCCTGGCTCTAGCAGGCGCAGCCGCGGTGGAAACCCTGACCACGGTCGCACTGGCGAGCGGCTGGGCCTATGTGCCGGCATTGTCGGCCGCGGCGGCCTACACGCTTTGCGTCAATGTCTTCTATTTCCACTTCTGGAGTATGCCGATGCCGGACGCGGTCGGTGCCAGAAAGGAATTCCTGAAGGACCTCGCGGTTGTCGGTGGTCTGTTCGCGTTGATCAGAATTCAGTTGTTGGGACGCTCATCGCAGTCCTGAATATCCGGCGAACGAAACAGGCGCTTTGGTGCCGACCCTGGGCGTGTCGGCCCGTATCGATCGTCAGACCGAAGAGGGGAGGAACCGACGGCTGGCTGCGTGGCGACCGGCCTATTGCGGTGCCAAGCCCAGTTGCTGACTGACCTGGAGCCGGTCCCAGTAGATGTCGACTTGCCTGATCTTGTGATCCGGATTGTAGGTCAGCACCATCACGCCGGGATGGTCGAACTTGCGGCCGTTCCCTGGCATGGTCTTGCCTGTCGCCGGATCCGTGTAGGCGCCGCTTCAGGTACCGGTGACCTCTTCGACGGACACCCCTTTCAAGCCATCGACGACAGCGTCCGTTACGACGACATGGAAGTCCGGATAGGCCTTGAAGATCATGCTGAAGAAGTGATGGATCCCGGCCGTGTCGAGCGGCTTCGGGTTGCTGGGCTGGTGGATAACGACATCTGGCGAGAACAGTCCCATGACGGTGTTGATGTCATGACTGTTCCAGGCGTCCGCCCAGGTTTGGATATCGGCGTGCGTGATGGGGCCTTGCGACGATGGCTCGGCGACGGCCGGCAAGGGTTCTGCGGAGAGCAGATTTGCCCCGAACAGCGCTGAGAAGGCAATAGGACCGATACGCATGGCGTGATCTGGCGGCAGAGGGTGGCTGTGTACCAGGGGCGACGTAAGGCCGTAGACATAGTGTTCGATGACAATAGGGCTAGGGAGGTCCGCGTGGCGCGAAGCCGGGCCAAAGGATCTCAGTCTGAGAGTCTTTCGATCTCCAGGGCTGTATTGATGTGCAGTCCGGCCTTGAGCGTTTTCGTCACCGGCGTTCGTTCGACGATGTCCGCAAGCCGTTCGACCTGGGCGCTCGTCAAATCTCCATGGAGTATGACGGAGCGATGGATCGTTTGATGCCCTGCCGATTCATCGAGGCGGACGGTCACGTCCAGCCCGCGCAGCGGCCAGGACTTTCGAGCGGCATACATACGCAGGGTTATGGCCGTGCAGGCCACGAGTGCGGACGTCAGGAGGTCGAACGGGGCCATCCCAAGGTCTTTTCCGCCATTGTCCGCGGTCTCGTCGGCGACAAGGGTGTGCTTGCCGGCAATGATCGTCGTGGCGTAGTCGTCCGTACCAATATGGCCAATGGTATAGGTCATCGTGATTTCCAATTCGAGGATCGGCCGGCCTTTGCGGGGCCGGCCCAGTCATCGGGCGCGGCACCCAAATCAGGCGCTGAGCTTCTTGGCGGTTTCTGCAACCTTGCGACCTTGGTAGCGGGCGCCGTCCAGTTCATTCTTGGACGGCAGTCGGGTGCCGTCACCGCCGGCGATCGTTGTGGCGCCATAGGGCGAACCGCCGGTGACTTCGGCGAGCGTCATTTGTCCCGCATGGCCATAGTCCATGCCAACAATGATCATGCCGAAATGCAGCAGATTGGTGATGACGGTGAACAGGGTCGTTTCCTGGCCTCCGTGTTGTGTGGCGGTCGAGGTGAAAGCGCCGCCGACCTTGCCGTGCAAGGCGCCGCGGGCCCAGAGCCCACCGGCCTGGTCGAGGAATGCCGCCATTTGTGACGCCATCCGGCCGAAGCGGGTACCGACCCCGACAATCACCGCGTCGTACTCGGCCAGCTCATCGACGGTGGCGATGGGCGCGACCTGATCAAGCTTGAAGTGCGATGCCTGGGCAACCGGTTCCGGGACGGTTTCCGGCACGCGCCTGACGACCGCTTCGCAGCCGGCAGCACGCACGCCCTCCGCGACAGCATGCGCCATGGTTTCGATGTGGCCGTAGGCCGAGTGGTACAGGATCAGAACCTTGGTCATGTGTATCTCCATATCGATCGTCCCAAGCCTACGTGGGAGGCGCATCTCGGGCTTGAACAATCATGACGCTTTTGGTGGGATCGGAAGCCCAAGTTCCAAGCACGAGCGTTTTCACGCAGCGTGCGATTCAGCCTCTGAAGGCCGCAGGATTTGTGCTCAGTGAGACTCGGCCGAGGCGGGCAGGGGGTGGCCCTGGTCGTCGTAGCGAACGATCTGCGAGCTGCCGTCCGGATTGACCAGGACTTCGACCCGTCTCAGGCCGGCGGCGTCGATAAGCACAACGCCGGACGTCCCGGCATTGTTGAGTAAAAGGTAGCTTGAAGCACCGCCTTTTCGGTCGAACTTCACATGGGCGCCCTTGTCGTCGACCTCTATGGCCGCGGTCGGGTTATCCGCGTTCGGGTTTTCGAGAACCACAGACGGTAGATTTTCGGGAGAAACGGAAAGGGTGACCGCTGGGGCGCCGGTCGTCGACGACAGGACGATTCGCGGTGTTCCGTCCTTGGCGGAGAGAAGAATCCGGGGGGGGCCGTGAGCATCCACGACGCGGACCTCTTCGGTCTGCACGGGGGCGGTTTCGCCTGCATGCGGGGCTCCTGCTGGCTGAGTGGGTGCAGAAGGGTGTCAGACGCGATGTTGCAGGGATTGTTTTTTCTTCGCATTTTCGGGCCTGCGAGCTCAGGCCACGGCGCCCTTAGAGGGCGTATTTGAGCTCGACGCCGATATAGTTGCTGTTACGGGCACCGACCTGAAGCAGGGAGTCGCCGGCCTCGAAGTTAACCGCTTCGATTGCGCCGGTGAGATGTGGATTGAAGCGATAGTCGACACGGAGTTGGTCGTAGAGGCCGGTCCAGCGATCCCCTCGGCCGGCGGTTCCGGACACGGGAGTGTTCGGCTGTGTGTAGACCGCGTCGGCCGTCGTCAGACGCCACTGCCACCCAATTCCGGCCAATACCGTGAGTGCCGGGATCGGTGAGACGGTGAAGGTGGGTTTTACATGGATCAGATTGGCATAGCCTGTGTAACCGGCGAGCGAGAAGTAGTAGCCGTTCGGGAACAGGGGATTGATCGTATTGATCCGGCTGTCGGAACCGCGCCGGTCTCCCGATGCCACATCGAGCTGCAAGCCGAGGCGTGGTTTCGTCAGGACCGTCGCGAAGGAATAGCCCGCTCGAAGGCCGGAGGCCCACGCATCTATGCCATCGGGGCCGAGATGGCCCGTCTGAACCATCCCCTCAATGTCCCAATCCAGCGCCTTGGCGGTACCTGCGAAGCGCACATCGGCCACGTCCCGAAGTTCCTGACCGGAAGCCCGGAGGGCATGAACGTCATCGCGTCGGTAGCGGGCGATGTAGGCTGAGAGTTCGTCGCCACCGAAGACCTTACGTTCTATCCGAAGCGAATCGAACGACTGGGCGGCGTTGGATCGGTCATTGAAAGTTCGATTCGGGACGTATTGAACAGGATGGCTCGCCAAGGCGATGAACCGCCACTTTGGCGTTTCCCAATCGGCCCAGATCGCGTCGAACGATTGGCGCACATTCGGGCCGTCGCGCAGAGATACGAAGCGTTGCAGATCGAAGGCGAAGTCTTGGCGGCCAATCCGAGCCTTCAGGGTGTCCTGCCCGAACCTGTGGACATATTCGATGAAGGCCAGCCGGAGATCCAGAGGATCCTGATCTACAGGCGTGATCGTCGCCTTGCCGGGCGCGCGATCGTCTTCGATCTGAAGGAAGGCTCGGACATCGCTGTTGAGATGGAGATCGGCATGGATCTGCACCCGATCGAGCAGATAGTCGTCCTTGCGGCTCCCGGCTGTGCCGAAGTTGGCGGCGTCGTAGGCCTCAAACCGTTCGCGCACCGTTAAGCCAAGGGAGAGATAAGCTTTCGGGTCAGTTGCCGAGAAGGGCACGTATTTGAGCGTGTCGAAGGGGTCTGTCCGAAACCCTGTATCGGCGAGTGGGGACCAGTCTTCCTGCCAACGGTTGGTCAGGATCGCGGGGCGCGCCGGTGTGGGCTGCGAAGCCGCGTCGCCAGCCTTGACTGAGCCGGCCCAGGCCAGGCCTGCGAGAGCCGCTATGCCAAAGATCACCGGCAGAGGTGATACCAGCGATTGACGCTTGTGGCCTGCCATCGATCGTCTCCTGCCGGACAACCAGGCTGCGCTCAGTTTGACGGTGCGGCACCGGACGAAAGGGCAGCGTGAATTTCCGCCACATATCCGCCGGGAAATTCGACCATCGCAGCGTCACGATCGGCCGACCGATAGGGCGCAACCAGAATCTGGGCGCCTGCCGACCTGGCTTTTGCAAGGGTAGCTCCGAGATCGGAGACTTGGTACCCCGTCAGCTCATGACCATAGGGGTAGGTCAGGTGACCGTTGGTTACGAGAACGGTCATTCGGCCGAAGGCCGAGTCTATCCGAACACGACGATAGGTCGTCGCAGGCTGGCCGATTTCAGCGCCAGGCGCGGCCTTGTCATCCGAAGTAACTTTTCCCTTCGAGAAGGCCAGAAAACATTTGATGAAGGTGTCCGCCCGATCGGGTGAAACGTAGACTCTGTTTTCGGGAACGGTCTGAAAAGCCGCGTAATTTGGTTTGGTATTGTGCCAGTAGAGCTGCATGTTCACGCCGCCCGGCCATTGAACGACGGCGTCGCGACCGATCGGGTCTGGAAACGGCGAGACGATGACATCGGCGCCGGCGAGGCGGGCCGCCATGATCGCCTTGTCCAGGTCGGTGACGAGATATCCTGTGCGCTCGGCGCCGAACGGGGTGGGGATACCCGTCTTGAAGCCAAATAGCGAAACCGTGCCCACCGGTGTCTGTAGAAGTTGCGACGTCGTGCTACTCGGCGTCGGTGTAACCGTCACGACGACCTGCTTGGTGGTCGTGCCGCCGAAGGTCGCGAGAAAACTCGTCGCGAAGGCGTCGACATCGTCGGGTGCGACATAGACGTGGGTCGTATCGTACTGGGGCGCGACCGCAACCGGCTCGCTTTTGTTCAAGTGACGAACCTTGGCTTCCGCTGGGTTGCTAAGTTCCAGCCCTGCGAGAGCGGTAAACGCTACCAAAGCGAAAGTCAGGCGCGAAGGGGAGGAATTGCGAGTCATCGGATGCGTCCTTCTCCAGGGCATTGCTCATGCGCTTTATGGGTGTCCTCACCCGGCCTGGCTTGTCCAATCGTGACCCTTTCGGCACGAATTGTGTCGCCCGGCCTCAGTGGGGCATTGAGTGTTGGGTCGGTCGCGATCCTGCATCTTCTGGCACGCGCACCAGGTGCAAGTCGATTGCGATGGCGAGCAAAATTATGGCTGGAGGAATGAAGGGCAGGTCACCAAAAGGCGCCACAAGGGCCGCAGCACAAGCACCCGCAAAGTAGGCGAGCCACGCCGATCCGGGCAGGAGGACATTCCTCAGTCTATTGGGGTTGTCACGCGTGGGCATGAAGAGATCGACGGTCGCCTCGGCCAGCTTGAGCAGGTTGCTGGTGGCGACAACCGTTTGAATGGGAAGGCAGCCAAACCGGGAGAGGGTCTCGCCCTGCATGGCCATCGCTAGGGACAGTAGCGACAGTTCCGCCACCAATGGGTCGGGCATCACTGAACGAACGATTTGAGCCATCACCAGGAGTGCTGCGACCAAAGCGAGTTCAATGGCGGGATGGACTTTTTTTCTGCGAATAAAGCTCGAAACGAGCGCGCCGAGGAAAAAGGAGCTGAGACACTCAACGGCCGCGACAAGATAGGACCATTTGCGTTCTTCGAGACTTACGCCGACTTCCACCGTGTTTCCGGCCATCGCGATGACGTTGGCGCCGAGGTCAATGAAGCCCACTGCGTTGACGTACCCGGCGACCAAGCCGAGGCCAAGGGTTCGCCTGATCGCGATGCGCATCGCTCGCTCAGTGATGGGCTCGGCATTGGAGGTGGGCATTTTGACAAACGCTTCGAAATGGAGGGGTGTGCCGAACTTAAGTCTGAAGCCTAGCGTTGAGAACTCAGACCTTAGTATGGACAGCCTAAGCTCTCGTTTGTCCGTTTCTCTAAGGCTTGGTTGAAAGGCGAGGGGGCGTGATTGAGCTCGGCTGGGTTTGTTGTCTATGCATAGCCCCCCTTCATTCGGGTGCTCGGTGTCCAAGATCGTCCGCACGCCGCCGCTTAAGTCCGTTCATCTGCCTGAGACGCCTGCACATACTTATGTATGGCCCTTTATACCGCCGTATAATGGTGCGTACTTGGCAAAGGTGAGACATTCAATCTCAGGAGCCGAGGCGGACTTTTGCCGATTTTGGGCCAGCAGTGCCACATCGGAAGCCCGCTTCTTTTTCCGCCTAATCCTGGCTGAAGGTTTGTGCCAAAGGGGCCTCGGTTCCTGAACGTACCGTACCGGCTCACCTTCAGACATCATGCCATACGAAAGGCCGTTCAGATGAGAACGAGTGAAAACGCCGATTTGGCTTTACAGGTGAGCGCGCAGGATCATGCCGACGGGCCGGCTTCCGCGCCACTGACTCTGGTGGAGTATGGGGACTATGAATGCCCATACTGCGGCGAAGCCTATCCGATCCTGAAGCAGGTCAAAGCCCAGATCGGCGACAGGCTCAGATTTGTATTCCGCAATTTTCCGCTCACCGACAGCCACCCCTATGCGTTCGTTGCGGCGGAGGCGGCGGAAGCCGCCGCGGGACAAGGACAATTCTGGGCCATGCACGACAAGCTGTATGAGAACCAATCCGACCTGGGTGGGGATGCGCTGCTCAAATATGCCCGCCAAATCGGGCTGGATGTCGGTCTCTTCACAAAAGAGGTCAATAACCGGACATATGCCCAACGAATCGAAGAAGACTTCCAGTCGGGACTCGACAGCGGCGTCAATGGAACCCCGATGCTGTTCATAAACGGCCAACGGTACGACGGCGAGCGCAGCCTCGCCGCCATCGTCTACGCGGTTGAATCCGTTCTGTGACGTCCGTGCGCCCGGTCCGACGCCGGGCACGTGGAGCAATGCGCCGATCTCATGATTTCATTCCGCTGCCTACAGGCGGTCAAGTCGAGGAAAAGTTATGACTAATCCCGTTTCCCAAGACTCGGGTCCTTCCGGGCAGCATGCGAAGGTGCCGACGTTTCTGATGGCGGTCGCGGCCGGCGTGGCCGTTGCCAGCGTCTACTACAATCAGCCCATGCTAGGATTGATCGCCCACGACTTTCCCGGCGCCGGCGCTGATGGTTTCGTTCCTACCCTGACCCAACTCGGCTACGCTCTGGGTTTGATTTTGTTGGTCCCCCTCGGTGACATTCTCGAAAGGCGTCGTCTGATCGTCGTTCAGTTCGTCGCGCTCGCACTCGCCCTTGCGCTGATGGGTATCTCAAACTCCGCTGGCTTGCTCATCGTCGCATCTTTAGCGCTTGGGGCCTGCGCGACGGCGGCCCAGCAGGTCGTGCCTCTTGCAGCTCATCTCGCGCCGCCGGCAAAGCGCGGTGCCGTCGTTGGAACTGTCATGGCCGGGTTACTGGGTGGGATTCTACTCAGCCGAACTGTCGCAGGGGCCGTGGCGTCGGAACTGAACTGGCGCGACATGTTCTGGATGGCCTCACCAGTCGCCCTGGTCATGGGCCTGATCATGGCTTTTTCACTTCCCCACACGCCGTCGACCGTCCGCATCAAATACCACACGCTATTGAGTTCGCTGCTGCATCTATGGAGAGAATTCCCGGCACTGCGGTGGGCGGCTCTCACCCAGGCGATGCTGTTCGGCAGCTTCTCGGCGTTCTGGACCATCCTCGCCCTTCGCCTGGAGCAACCTCAGTTTCATTTAGGGCCGGCGGCAGCGGGCCTGTTCGGTATCGTAGGCTTTGTCGGCATATTCGCCGCGCCGATTGCCGGTCGTATTGCCGACCGGCGGGGGCCTCATATGGTCGTCGTGCTTGGGGCCGTTGTGACCCTCCTGTCCTGGATTGTTTTTGGTCTTTGGACAACGATTCCGGGTTTGGTGGTCGGCGTAATACTGCTCGACTTCGGTGTTCAGAGCGCTCTGATTTCGAACCAGCATATCGTCTATGCGCTTCGGCCCGAAGCGCGGGCACGGATCAACACGGTCTTCATGGCGAGCATGTTTCTTGGTGGTGCCGCTGGAGCCGCCATCGCGACGATCGCCTGGCACTGGGCCGCGTGGTGGGGCGTGGTCGCAGTCGGGATCGTACTCGCAAAGCTTGCTGTCGTTTTCCAGGGGCTGGCGCTGGTGTCTCGACGGACCGAGCCAGGTGCGCCGAAAGCGCACGGAGTCTGATCCAGACGGCTTTGCGCGCGAAAGAGAAGGTGGCAGATCGAGCATCCAGGCCGGCACGTCAGCAATCAAAGTGACAGTTGCCGTCCGATGCGCTTAGCGTCTGTTTCGACTAGGAGCGGGTAGACCGGGTGGACCTATCCGCGCATGCTCCGGCGTATCCCAATAATCCTCGCCCCAATGACCGAGCGTGCGTGTTTTCACTGGGGACGCGCGCTCCGCCTCGCTTTGAAGGCTAGTACCTAAGATCTGAAAGCGTCCAAGCTGAGGCTTGGCGAGAAATCGTGCCTGAATCTGCCGAATAGCGTCTTCAGGCGCGTCGATGATTGCCGCGAATCCGAACTGCCCGATAAGGCCAGCATTTTTAAACGCGCGATAGAGATGGTGGGATCGGCGAGGCCCCTGACTCGAGTTGTTTGCGAAGTAGGCTTTAATTACCACACCCGGCTGTGCACGTAGGATGCGGTATGCCTGCATGTTCGCAATGTGAGATAAAGTCCGCACCCGCACATGATAGGATCGTATTTGGTCATCATTCTCGTGCCCATACCCCCCCCTTGTGACGGGTTTGGAAGTCCCGACCGGATTGCCATCCTCCTCGTACGGTTGGCTGTTTCCAGTAACAACCTGTTTGAAGACATCGCCCCCTTGGACATAGACCAACTGCCGAAGCGCATCGAGCTTGGGTCCAACCTGATCCTCGATCAGCGTTTTCGCAAAGTCTTCTACACCTGATACCTGAAGCAGCATTTCACACAGCTTGAGACGTTCAGCCTGCTCGCCGTCGCTCTCATTGGCATTGATGATCACCACTAGTAGCTTGGAAAACCGGTCCATAGCCCAGGCTTTCAAGAGCAATCTCCCAGCGACCGCACGACCACCTTCGACATCATGGTGCTGAACGTCGCCGCAACCTCGAAACGCTTGGTAGACCTCTGCATCGCTATCCAGATTTCGCCAGCGGTGGCCATGCAATTTTATCCCCGGCTGTGCGCCGAGGGTCCCGACAAGACCACCTTCGGGTGAAAGCAAAATATCCATCAGACTTGTTTTACCTCAACACCACGGGAATGTAGAGTCTGCTGGAGAAGCCGCCAGAATTCCCGTTCAACCGGATCGGCGGGAAGCGGACCTTCAACTCTCTGGATACAGTCCCGATGGATGGTCCCATATATGTGTGCTTCGATGAAGTCGCACGAGGGGGCGTCACCATTTGCACCCATTATCAGATCTTCGATCGGTAGGGTTGGGTCGGCTCGTGCGGCATCGCCTAACTTCGCGATGGCAATGGATCGGCGTTCTCGCCAACGGGCGCGATACCCCACCGGAGGCCTCGTTCCCGTTAACACCCCATGGTGCTTGAAAAAGAAATAAGGGTTTTCCTCGAACAGTGTCGTTCGGTGCGCGACCAGATCGAGCTTCAAGGTCACCAAATACGGACCATAATAATCCATCCCACGGCCATCGGGTGAAAGCGCCGCGAAGTTGATTTCCTGATAGCAGTACGGAAGAACCGCCGCCTCCGCGGACTCTCGGACCGCATTCCAGTCATCGTCGCCTGGCGGGCGCCCTCGTTCTACCTGCCTATGGTAGGGGTGAAGCAGGGGATCATCGCCTGTGATCCAACTGAACAGTGTACCCAGACGTCGGTTCATCACGACCGTGCAGTTACCGGCCGTTCGGGCCAAGGCGCGGAGCCGGTCCTGCGCCGCAGATGTGCTGCCCGCACGGCGAGACTGTACTGCCCTGATGAAGAGAGGCCCCCTCTCATTGGCGCGGCGAGCAAGACGGACATTTGGAAAGCCAATGTCCGATCCGCATCGAATGCATTGCCGGCCCATCGTCTCGATTGCCGTTTTACAGTGCTCGCAACTATCCACCCGGTCTCACCCGAGCCTGTGGGGCTGGAAGCACAAAGGTAAACGGCATCGAGCATGGAGGTAAAAAGAAACCGCCCCAAACACCATTCTTCGTTGCATGCTCGCTTCCCTTGCGTCCTGCGAGACAAGCACAATTCGAGGATGTGGTCTAGGACATTGGCTTGCGATCTGACTTCTCCCGCATCGCGCCGATACGTGGCCGTGGATGCCATTGACGGATATCGGACTGACGCGAAGCGCATTGACTATTGGGCGGCGGCATCGAAGACGGCTTAGGCGGTGGGCTTCAATCGGCGAACTGCCACTGAAACGCCAATCCAGCGATAGCAAAAAAAAGCTGTGCGGTCCGTGTGGGCGGACAGCACAGCTGAAGTGGGTCGGGGAGGGAAATCAGTCTTAAGCTTTGAGGAAAGCCAGGATGTCGGGATTGATCACGTCGGCGTGGGTCGTCAGCATGCCGTGCGGGTAGCCCTTGTAGATCTTCAGGGTGCTGTTCTTGATGAGCTTGGCCTGGAGCTCGGACGCATCCTTGTACGGAACGACTTGGTCGTCGTCGCCCTGGATGACGAACGTCGGCACCGTGATCGCCTTCAGGTCTTCGGTCTGGTCAGTCTCGGAGAAGGCCTTGATGCCTTCATAATGGGCCTTGGCGCTGCCCATCATGCCTTGGCGCCACCAGTTGTCGATGACCCCTTGCGAAACGACCGCGCCCGGACGGTTGAAGCCATAGAACGGGCCGGAGGCGACATCGAGAAAGAATTGGGCGCGGTTGGCGGCCAGGGCGCTTCGGAAACCGTCGAAGACGCTGATGGGCGTACCGCCCGGGTTGCTGGCGGTCTGCACCATCAAGGGCGGAACGGCGCTGACCAGAACGGCCTTGGCCACGCGCCCTTGAGGCTGGCCGTAACGCGCCACGTAGCGAGCGACTTCACCGCCACCGGTCGAGTGGCCGATGTGGATGGCGTTCTTCAGGTCCAGATGTTCGGCAACCGCGCTGGCATCGGCGGCGTAGGTATCCATGTCCGCGCCATTGCTCGACTGCGTGGAGCGGCCGTGACCGCGACGGTCGTGGGCGACGACTCGGTAGCCCTTGCTCAGGAAGTAGAGCATTTGGGTATCCCAGTCATCCGAGGACAGCGGCCAGCCGTGGTGGAAGTGGATCGGTTGGGCGTCCTTCGGGCCCCAGTCCTTGAAGTAGATTTGGGTGCCATCCTTCGTGGACACGTAGCTTTCGTTTGTCATGGCCGTAGCTCCTTGTTTGATACGGTTTTTGGACGAGTTTGAGTGAGTTGCCGCCGTGGCTTGCCCGGGCACGAGGCCGAGCGGCGCGGCCAGCGCGGTAGCGGCGGCGAGGCCGAATCCGCCGGCCAGGACAGATCTGCGGGAGGTCGAAACTTTGGAATCATCGTGCATCGGTCTGAGGCCTTTCGACGGAAGAGCTTGAAGTTGGGGCAACGCGTGACAATCCTCTGGCCAAGGCCTTCGATTGTCCTTTGATGCGCCGGTTTAGTCAGAACCGCGGCCATCGGGCTGAGTGCCGGGTCTTGGTGTGCGGCCTTTGTGCATGCATTTCGAAAGTCAATCTTTCAGGTTTGCCCTAGGTTTTTCGGATTTGAACGGTCGTCTCCCCGGGGGTGCTTTTTCTCAGGCGTGGCCATACGTCGCTGCCGGCATTTGATCAAAGCCAGCCTCGCAGCAAACGATGAACGTGCAGCCCAGCTGCAGTCCGCGCACCCAGTGCGGTGTACGGAAAGGGAGGCACCAGGTGTCGCCGACGCCGAGCGTTGCGGCGACCTGGCGTCCGTAGGCGTCGATGCCGGTCAGACTGAGGGCGCCGGATACGACCACACCATATTCCAGACCGGCCTGCCAGCAGAGTTCGCGCTCTTCTTCGGCATCAAGGTTGAGGCTGAAACGCGTCAGGTGCTTCCCGTGCCGAGTAGCACCTGAAAGGGGCCGGAAGGATTGTAAGCTCTGCATCGGATGATCCTCAGTTTATCTTGAGCAAGATGCCGATTTGAGGTGAGCCGATCTTCCGGATTTGCCCGGGAATTGTCCGAATGCACTATTAAATCGGTAAGCTTCGGGCCATCAGACGCTCGTCTAGGGACCTTCTCTCTGCCACCAGGTTTTACGGCGCCATGCTGATGCGGCGGGCCCCATTTTTCGGACCGCGCACGATGGAAGCCTCTGTCATCGAGACGTATCCATGGGCGTTCAAAGGGGCTGCGCTGCGATCAATATCTTCCTAGACAAGCGCTTGCGTCATGGGTAGCGTTCTCGTCCGCGGGTTCTCAGGTCTCGCGATGTTGGTGGTATTATACCGTTTTGATCGGGCTTCGCTTCCTTCGGACGATCTTGTAAATGGCCGTTGATGCGGGAATGGGCGTGCAGCTGCAGGTAAGATCCGACCATGGCATTCAAACGGGTATAGCCGTTGACGACCGTCTGCGTCTGCTGGCAATCATCGCGCTGGTTTCGGTCATATTTTGGGTCGACACACTGACGACTCTAGGTACGGCAATAGCCGTGCTTTACGGCTTCGTCGTCATGATTGCCGGCACCTTCCTTAATCGCACCCGCACGCTTGCTGTCGCGGGTCTGTGTGCCGGGCTAACCATAGTCAGCTTCCTTTGGGGCCATGAGAAGCGGTTCGGCCTGGAGCCGTCTATAAGGTTCTTGGTCAGTTTATGCGCGATTGTTCTCGCCACCTTTATGTCGCTTCGCAATCAGAAAGCGTTGGCGGTTTTGGGCGACCAGGCCGAACTCCTGAATTGCTCGCACGACGCGATAATCGTCACGACCCCGGACGGGATTATCAGCTACTGGAATCAGGGGGCTGAAGTGCTCTACGGATTTCAGGCCGCGGAAGCGCGGGCGCGCGACATGTCCGACTTGCTGAAGACGCAATCGACGATCTCCTTGGCCGAAGTCGTTGCTGAAATGGAATTGACGGGGCGGTGGGAAGGGGAGCTCGTCCATACCCGGCGGGATGGAGAGAACATTGTCGTGGCCAGTCGTTGGTCCAAGCAGTTGGATCAGCGCGGACGTCTCAAAGCGATTCTAAAGACCAACAACGACATCACTGAAAAGAAACGCGGGCAGGACGCGTTGGCGCAGGCGCAGACCGCCTTGTCCCACGCCGCGCGGATATCGACCTTGGGCGAGCTGACCGCGTCCATTGCGCACGAAGTCAACCAGCCTCTCGCGGCTCTGGTGACAAATGGTGAGGCGTGCAGGCGATGGCTTCGACGCGACGTTCCGAATATCGAGGCGGCTCTGGACTCCGTGGACAAGATGATCAGTGGCGGGCGGTTGGCCACCCAGGTGGTGGCGAGGCTACGGGCCTTGGCAAAGAATTCCATTCCCGAGCGTTTGCCTGTGAATCTCAATGACGTCGTACACGACGTCCTGGCAATCCTTCAGAATGAGTTGCTGACGCGGCAGGTTACGTTGCAGCTCCATCTGTCACCCACGCCTTTGTGGGTTTTGGGCGATCGCATCCAGCTGCAGCAGGTCGTGCTAAACCTTCTGATGAATGGTATGCAAGCCATGACTGAAACGGCGCAGCTTGCCCGCGTGCTCGTTGTCACGACTTCAGCCACCACCACGGAGGACGGAGGCTACGCCTCTGTTGCCCTTCGCGATTTTGGACCGGGAATATCTGAAGACGCCGCGACAAAAATTTTCTCTGCCTTTTACAGTACGAAAGCGACAGGCATGGGCATGGGACTTTCGATATCCCGATCGATCGTGGAGGCTCACGAAGGTTCGATTGGGTTTGTTAATGCTGAGCCGGCCGGCGCTCAGTTCACGGTTACCTTGCCGGTACTGAACACGGAGAAGTCTTCATGAGCGGGCAAGATACGGTTATCGTTGTCGATGATGATGCGGGTGTCCGCGATGCTCTGCGCAATTTGTTCGAGTCGGTTGACCTGAAGGTGCTAGTATTCGGTTCGGCGGATGCATTGCTGAAAGCCCGGCTGCCGGATGTGCCGAGCTGCCTCGTGCTCGATATAAGGCTGCCCGGCGTCAGCGGCCTGGAATTTCAGTCGCACCTGAATCGCAGCGGCATCCGACTTCCCGTCATCTTCATCACGGGATTCGGCGATATTCCCATGAGCGTCAGAGCCATGAAGGGCGGGGCGGTTGATTTTCTGACGAAGCCCTTTCGCGACCAGGACATGCTTGATGCCGTCAGCGTTGCAATTGAACGCGATCGCGGCCATCGGGAAGCCGGCAAGGCTGTCGAAACCTTAAGGACATTGCATGCCCAATTGACGGCGCGGGAAGCCGAAGTGATGGGGTTCGTTGTGAAGGGGCTTCTCAACAAGCAGATCGCCGGCGAAATGAGCTTGAGCGAAATCACCGTCAAAATCCACCGTGGTCATATGATGCGAAAAATGCAGGCCGCATCGGTCGCTGATCTGGTCAGAATGTCCGAGTTGCTTGGCATTCACGAGATGAATTGATGGGCGCGCAAGACCGATAGCCCACCTTTTCGGAGCGACGCGAAGGACAGTGATACCCGCCGGCGCCAATTCGCTTTGGAAACGCGGTGGCCGATCCGAAGCGCCTGTCAGGGTAGCCTCAGATTGCCGACACAAATTTGCCAGGCGTAATGCCGGTGCGCCTGCGGAATTGGTGCGTGAAATGGCTCTGATCTGAAAAACCACACAGATTGGCGACGTCTGACAGTGTCCGGCCTTCCTTGATGAACTGCTTTGCGCGGTTGATGCGGTAGGTGAGCAGGTAGTCGCCAGGCGTCACGCCGATTTCCTGCTTGAAGTGGCGCAGCAAGACGAATGGGTTCATGTCGACGATTTTTGCCAGCTCGTCGAGCTGAATGGGCTGGTCAAAATTGTCCTTCAGATGGTTGACGGCTTGCCCGATACGGAAATTGCCTCTCCGAATGCGTGGTCTTTGCGGCTGGCCGGCCGTTGCCTTGGAGACGGCGTCGATCAGGCTGTAAAACCGAGCCTCGCGTTCAATGTGCGAGCTTTGGTTGTCAACGAGCTCGTGGAGACCGAGGACGGCTTGGGACGCTGCGGGCGAGGTCAGCACAGGCGTCGCGAATTCAAACGGCGAAATGTCGTTACGCGCCTCGTCAACCAATGTATGGAGGAACTCAGGCGCAATGTGCACCTCCCGACATATCCCGCCTGAGGGCGAGACGGTGTTGGAACGCGTGGAAAAAACCTGCCCAGCGTCGCGAATCACCAAACAGCCAGATGGCTCAGCATGGGTCTGGCCTTCCTGTTCGCTCTCCCAGCTTGAATTCAGGAACGACAGTATAACGACGTTGTTGTTGAATATTTTGTTCAGTTCGACAGGGG